>ENA-OPYU01000666-OPYU01000666.1-human-gut-metagenome-genome-assembly--contig:-NODE-666-length-13091-cov-2.346344_pt1 | contig 13091 bp, 13 predicted proteins | sample MGYA00242637_ERZ504482 | MGnify/ENA primary metagenome ERZ504482 (study PRJEB26092, sample SAMD00036237) | human gut metagenome | host: Homo sapiens | study: EMG produced TPA metagenomics assembly of...
GTATCCCTGTAGAGATGGGGCGTGCCCCGTCTCCGTATCATGTGCGATGGATTCATGTTTCTTTGGCTATGGATGAAATTTGGTATGGTTGCCTTGTTTTTATCTGAATAATAAGGCTGGATTGGAAATAAATATCTACATTTTGTGCTCTAAAACATTAAGTAAACGAAAATAGAAAGATGGCTGCAACGAAACGAATGAAACGTGCCTTGGTCTCTGTGTTTCACAAAGACGGGCTGGACGAAATCCTAAAGAAATTGCATAGCGAGGGTGTGAGCTTTGTATCAACAGGTGGTACTCAATCATTTATCGAGTCATTGGGTTTGCCTTGTGATGCGGTAGAGGACTTGACTTCTTATCCGTCTATTTTGGGCGGTCGTGTGAAGACGCTTCATCCGAAGGTATTCGGTGGTATCTTGGCTCGCCGTGAGAACGAGAATGACCAGAAACAATTAGCTGAATATGAGATCCCGGAGATTGACTTGGTTATCGTTGACCTATATCCTTTCGAGGAGACTGTCGCTTCCGGCGCTGAGGAACAAGCAATTATTGAGAAAATAGATATAGGCGGTATCTCTTTGATACGTGCCGCCGCAAAGAACTTCAAGGATGTGGTAATCGTAGCTTCCAAGGCTCAATACCAGCCGTTGATGGATCTTTTGAACGAGAAGGGCGCTGAGACAAGCATCGAGGATCGTAGATGGTTCGCCAAAGAGGCGTTCGCCGTTTCCTCGGGTTACGACTCCGCTATCTTCAATTATTTTGATGGCCGCAAAGGTTCCCATTTCCGTGCAACGGTAGATAGTCCGATGCATTTGCGTTATGGCGAGAATCCTCATCAAGCCGCTAAGTTCTATGGTAAGTTTAACGATATGTTCGATCAAATCCATGGAAAAGAGATTTCTTACAACAACTTATTAGATATCGACGCTGCCGTGAACTTGATCGATGAGTTCGACGAGCTGACGTTCGCTATCTTAAAACATAATAATGCTTGCGGTATCGCTTCCCGCGGTAATGTGGTTGAGGCTTTGGGAAAGAGGCTTTTGGCTGGTGACCCGGTTTTCCGCTTTCGGTGGCATCTTGATCACGAATACTACGATTAACAAGGAAGTGGCCGAGGAAATCAACAAGATTTTCTTCGAGGTGATTATCGCCCCGGCTTACGACGCTGACGCATTGGAGGTACTTCAACAGAAGAAGAACCGTATCATCTTGATCCGTAAGGATTGCAAGACTTGCCCGATGCAGTTCCGTTCTTTATTGAATGGTGTCTTGATGCAGGAGAAGGACTTGAGCATCCAAGGTAAGGCGGATTTGGAGCCTATGACGGATAAGCAGCCGACAGCCTCGGAGGTTGAGGACCTGTTGTTCGCCAACAAAATCGTGAAGAACAGCAAGTCCAACGCGATCACCTTGGTGAAGAACAAGCAGCTTTGCGCCAGCGGTATCGGGCAGACCTCTCGTGTGGACTCTTTGAGACAAGCCATAGAGAAGGCTAAATCATTCGGCTTCGACTTGAATGGCGCCGTGATGGCTTCCGACGCTTTCTTCCCGTTCCCCGATTGCGTTGAGATCGCAGACCAAGCAGGTATCACGGCCGTAATCCAGCCGGGAGGCTCTATCAATGATAAGTTGTCTGTCGAGTACTGTAACCAACATGGTTTGGCTATGGTGAAGACAGGTGTTCGTCATTTTAAACATTAATAATAAGACTAATGGGATTGTTTTCTTTCACACAAGAAGTTGCCATAGATTTGGGTACCGCTAATACCATTATCACGTGTAATGATAAGATGGTGGTAGACGAACCTTCGGTGATTGCTTTGGATGCTCGCTCGGACAAGGTGCTGGCTGTCGGTAAGGTGGCCCGTGAGATGTACGAGAAGACGCACCCGAATATTCGTACCGTACGACCGCTTCGTGAGGGAGTTATCGCGGATTTCTACGCTGCCGAGCAAATGATTCGCGGCTTTATCAAGATGGCGAGCGGAAGGAAGCGCTGGTTCGCTCCGTCCTTACGTATGGTGATCGGTATCCCTTCAGGTAGTACGGAGGTAGAGATACGTGCCGTGCGAGACTCTGCCGAGCATGCCGGTGGACGTGATGTGTACATGGTTTTTGAGCCGATGGCTGCCGCTATCGGTGTCGGTATAGATGTCTTGGCCCCCGAGGGTAATATGATCGTGGATATAGGAGGTGGTACTACCGAGATCGCTGTCATATCCTTAGGTGGTATCGTGTCGAATAAATCAATCCGTATGGCGGGTGACGATTTAACGGCTGATATCGTGGAGTATATGCGTCGCCAACACAACGTGAAGGTGAGTGAGCGTATGGCCGAGCGTATCAAGATCAACGTGGGTTCCGCGCTTACTGTATTGGAGGACGCTCCGGAGGATTATGTGGTTCACGGCCCGAATCAGATGACTGCCTTACCGATGGAGGTACCCGTCTCTTATCAGGAGATCGCCCACTGTTTGGATAAGTCTATCTCGAAGATCGAGGCGGCTATCTTGAGTGCCTTGGAGCAAACCCCTCCCGAGTTATATGCCGATATCGTGAAAAACGGTATCTATTTGGCTGGCGGTGGCGCTATGCTTCGCGGTTTGGATAAGCGCTTGCGGGATAAGATGAATATCCAGTTCCATATCGCCGAGGATCCGTTGCATGCCGTGGCGAAAGGTACGGGAGTCGCTTTGAAGAATATTGAGAAGTTTAATTTCTTAATCCGATAAGAGTAAATAATTGGGAATTGAGAATTGAAAGTTGAAAATTAGCGAGCCGATAGGTCTAGTTCTTTTCAATTTTCAATTCTCAACTTTCAGTTTTCAATTCCTATGCGTAAGTTACTAGAGTTCCTGATCGGGAAGAGGCATTGGTTTTTGTTCATTCTGCTTGAGGCTGTTTCGTTGATGTTGGTCTATCGTAATAACGCGTACCAACGGAATATTATATTCAGTTCAGCGAATGTCGTGACAGGATATATCGCCTCGATATCCGGATCTGTTACTTCTTATTTGAATCTTCGGGATATCAATAAGGAGTTATTGGAGCGTAACGGACAGTTGGAATTGCAAATGCTGGATCTGCAAGATCAGTTAGATGCGCTGATTGCGGATACGGTTAGTTTTAAGGGATTCGCGCCGGATTCGACGGAGCAATTTCCTTATTCGTTTGTCGTGGCGGATGTAGTGAACAACAGTGTCACGCATTTGTCTAATTATATTACTGTGGATAAAGGGAAGCTGGACGGGATCATGCCCGATATGGGAGTTGTCTCGGAACGAGGTGTGGTGGGTATCGTATCGACGGTTTCCGATCATTTCTCCGTGATCATTCCGTTGCTGAATCCTAAGTTCCGGTTGAGTTGTAAGGTATTAGGTAGTAGTTATTTCGGGTCATTAAGCTGGAATGGACGCAATACGCTGTACGCCAACCTCGATGAGTTGCCGCGCCATGTGGAGTTCCAGAAAGGCGATACGATCGTGACGAGCGGTTACTCCGCCGTATTCCCCTCGGGTATTATCGTAGGTACGGTCGCTGATTTCGAGAAACAACACGATGATAATTTCTATTCATTACAGGTAGAGTTGGCTACGGATTTTCAAGCGTTGAACAACGTGCGTATTATCAAGAATTTCCGTCAGACGGAGCAAATTGGTGTAGAACAAGAGGCGAAAAGAAATGATTAATAATTTACTGCGTGGTTTCATATATTTCGTGGTGTTTGTGTTGATTCAGGTCTTGATCTTGAACAACATTCATTTCTTGCGGATCGCTACCCCGTTTCTGTATCTCTATTTCATTATTAAGATGCCGGTCGGTAGCTCACGGACGCAAGTCGTTTTCTTCTCTTTCATAGCCGGGGTGGTTATCGATACGTTCAGCAACACACCGGGTATGCATGCGGCCGCCTGTACATTGGCGGGATTTTGCAGGGAGCCCTTAATCCGTGTATTCATGGGGAAAGATTTGCCGGAAGGTATTTACCCGTCTTATAAGACCTTTGGTTTCGGAGGCTTTTTCCGATATGTGTTATCGTTTGTGTTGATACAACTATACGACTCTTTTGTGATGTAGTCGTTGACTTTATTTGACCCCGTTGATTTCTGGTTGTCCGTATCCTCTCGAGCGTGGTGATGACAACCTTATTGATTTGTACGGTAGAAGCATTCAATATAGAGTCTCAGAAAAGTGGAGAATAATACCAAGTATGAGTTTGAGAACAGGCGCTATGTCTTAGGTGGGGCGGTGATCCTGTTGGTTATCATCTTTATTATCCGTTTGTTCATCCTTCAGGTGGTCGACAACGATTATAAAGCTTGGGCGGATAGTAACGCTTTCTTGAAAAAAACCTTATATCCTTCCCGGGGTATGATGTACGATCGTAATGGTAAATTATTGGTCTATAACCAGCCCGCTTACGACGTGATGCTTATCATGCGTGAGATACAGCCTTTCGATACCCTCGATTTCTGTGATGTGCTGGGCATCACGAAAGAGCAATTCCTCAAACGTATAGCGGATATTAAGAACCGGCGGTTAAATCCCGGTTATTCTTCCTATGTCCCTCAAGTATTTATGAACCAGCTTTCCGCACAAGAATATGGCGTGTTGCAGGAGAAGTTATACAAATTTCCCGGCTTCTATATCCAGAATCGCACGATCCGCCAATACGAGTATCCCAATGCCGCTCTTGTGCTGGGGAAATATCGGCGAGTAAACCGGAAAGATATAGAGAATGACGCTTATTATACACAAGGCGATTACTCCGGCAGGACCGGGATCGAGCAATCGTACGAGGAATATTTGCGGGGCGTGAAAGGAGTCGAGATCCTGTTGCGTGACGCTCACGGACGTATCAAGGGGCGATACGAGGAAGGCATGCACGATATCCAGCCTGAATCCGGCAAGAACTTGAAATTATCCTTGGATATGGACTTGCAGGCTTATGGGGAGAAGTTAATGCAGAATAAATTAGGGGGTATCGTGATGATAGAGCCGGAGACAGGGGAGGTACTTTGTATGGTTTCCGCTCCTACATATGATCCGAGTATCTTGATCGGGCGCCAGCGGGGAAAGAACTACGTGGCTTTGCAGAAGGACCCGTTGAAACCTTTATTCAACCGCCCGCTCATGGCGCAATATCCTCCCGGATCTACATTTAAACCGACTCAAGGTTTGATCTTCTTGCAAGAAGGGGTGATTACTCCGGAAACTCAATATACCTGTGCGCATGGATATACCTTCCGGGGAGGTAAGCCGGCTTGTCACGGGCATCCGTCTCCTCTGAATCTGGTCGGGGCGTTGGCGACCTCTTGTAACTCTTTTTTTCCCTTGGGGACTGCATGATATGATCGACAGCCGGAAGCGATATCCGTCGGTACAGGAGGCTTTTGAGGTTTGGAAGAATTATATGGTTTCTATGGGGTATGGCTATAAGCTGGGAATCGATCTTCCGGGGGAGAAGCGAGGGTTCATTCCGAATAGTAAGTTCTACGATAAGGGTGTACCGGGGACGTTGGAATTCCAGTACGGTTATCTCGATCGCTATCGGTCAGGGTGAGATATTGGCTACGCCTTTGCAAATCTGTAATTTGGCGGCTACTGTCGCTAATCGGGGATATTATATTACTCCGCATGTCGTGAAAGAGATTCAAGACACTCCGCTGGATACATTATATAGTAAGAGGCATTATACATCGGTGGATACGCATTATTATAGTTATATTGCCGAGGGTATGCGAGGGGCTGTTACGGGAACCGCTTATGGTGGAACCTGTCGTGGGGCGGCTTTACCGGATATCGAGGTTTGTGGAAAGACGGGAACGTCGGAGAACCCGCATGGTAAGGACCATTCTACTTTTTTATGGGATTCGCTCCTTATCAAAAGCCGAAGGTCGCCATTGCCGTGTTTGTGGAAAACGCCGGATTCGGTGCTACCTATGCGGTGCCTATCGGTAAATTGATGTTGGAGAAATATTTGAAAGGAGAAATATCCGAGGCTAACAAGGCGACGGAGGAATATATTATGAATGCCGTAATACTACCGAACAATGCGCTATAGGAAAACGGAAATATGGAAGTCGGTAGACTGGATTACCATTTTGTTGTATTTGATTATGGTAATCGCCGGTTGGTTTAGTATTTGTGGGGCGAGCTACGAGTTTGATAACGTTGGCTTGTTCGATCCGTCGGGTCGTCCGGGGATGCAGATGATTTGGATCGGTACCTCACTCGCCCTTATTTTCGTCATATTGATGCTGGAAAGTGACTTCTTCGATATATTCGCCTATCTGATCTATGCGTGCGTGATCGTATTGTTGATCGCCACTATATTTTTAGCACCTAATATCAAGGGATCGCATTCTTGGCTCGTATTGGGACCTATCCGTTTGCAACCAGCGGAGTTGGCTAAGTTCGCTACCGCTTTGGCCGTGGCGAAGTTTATGAATGGCTATGGCTTTAAGCTAACGACGGTCAAGAATTTCTCAATCACTTTGTTCTTGATCTTCTTGCCGATGGTTTGTATTCTTTTACAGAAAGAGACGGGGTCGGCATTGGTTTACTTGGCATTCTTCCTGATGTTATACCGGGAAGGAATGACTGGATATATTTTGTTGATAGGAGTTTGTGCGGTCGTCTTTTTCGTTACGGGAATGAAATATTCAGAGGTGATGGTGGGTATTACCCCATTGGGTGAATTAATCGTCTCTTGCCTTGTCTTATTAATAACCATGGGATTAGTTGGGAGTGTCCGTAAGGATTATATAAGCGTTAAGATCATGCTTGGGGGAATTGCTTCGACATTCTTGATCGGGTATGTCGTTTCTTTGTTTGTCCCGGTAAACTTCACTTGGATATCGATAGGCTTGGTAGGAGCTGCGTCAATCTATTTATTCTATTTATCCATTCGAAACTGGGTATGGCATTATGCGTTAATCGCTCTGTTCGCTTTAGGTTCTATCGGTTTCCTATTTTCTGTGGATTATGTGTTTAATGACATATTGGAACCTCACCAACAAATTCGTATTAAAGTCTCTTTAGGCTTGGAGGATGATCCTAGCGGGGCGGGGTATAATGTGAATCAATCCAAGATCGCTATCGGTTCCGGAGGATTATCCGGAAAAGGATTCTTGAATGGGACGCAGACCAAATTGAAGTATGTGCCGGAACAGGATACGGATTTTATCTTTTGTACGGTAGGCGAGGAGCAAGGCTTTTTGGGAGCCTCTGCCGTATTGATCGTATTCGGACTTTTTATTCTTCGTCTGATTGTATTGGCGGAGCGGCAAGATAATGCTTTCGGGCGAGTCTATGGCTATAGCGTAGCCTCCATATTCTTTTTTCCATCTGGCGATTAATGTCGGCATGGTGACGGGATTGACTCCGGTTATCGGCATTCCCTTGCCTTTCTTTAGCTATGGAGGTTCCTCGCTTTGGGGATTTACGATCTTATTGTTTATTTTTCTTCGTTTGGACGCTTCTCGGAAGGAGCGTTAGTGGAAGAAGGTAAGACCCGTAAGCCGATTTCCTGAATGCCCGGAAGTTGGTCGTTACGCATCCCCTGCCGGAAGCTAAAGGTATATTGCCCTTTAACGGGGAAATAGTAAGCAGACCGTATCGGGAAACTGGATTGAAACAGGGAGATCCCGTCCCCATACCATTTCCCAAACTCATCAGCTAACATACATTCAATCGTATCCCTTTTTAAAGGACCTATCGGAAGTTCCTCGCTGCAAAATACCCATAGGTTCTGATACGGATACATATTATTGTTCCGTACTTCCAAGGTTAGGTCGTACGGAACCGATATATCCTCAATCAAGAAAGTGAAATAGTACTCCTTATTCTTCTCCCACGAGGTGTTCTGGATAGCTTGATACTGATCGTATACAGCTTCATTCTCGCAAGAGAAGCATAAGAAGCATGTTACACAGGCGGCAATGAACTTTTTAAGCCTCAGGCTTTGTCTCTGGCCTATTCTCCGTTTTATCAGGTCTGGCCTGTTTGATCGGTTGCTGAGGTTTGTCATTATTCGCAGGCTTGTCATTGTTGGATTGCTTATCGTTATTAGCTCTCGGCCTTTGTTTCGGGCGATTGTTTCGGTTGTTCTCCCTGTTATTATCACGGTTGTTCTCCCGACTGTTTTCCCGGCTATTATCTTTGTTATTCTCCCGGTTATTCTCTCTGTCCCGGTTATTCTCACGATTGCTATTCCTATTATTTCCTCCGTTGCGGCGATTATTGCCACCGGCTCCGTTTCCTCCGTTGTTCTTATTCTCAGAAACAGGTGCGTCGGTGTTGGTAACTGCCGTCGCGGTGGTGTTAGCTCCGTTCCCGTTTCCATTGTTCTCGCCATTATTCTTGTTGGCAGGACGATTTTTTCGTTTTTCCTTTTTAACAGAGTCGAAACGTGTGACGCTTTCTTGCCCAAGAATATCTTGAGCGTCTCGTTTCGGTGGTTGTGGCTTCGTATCCGCCTCTAGAGATATCGGCTTCATGCCTTTCTTATTCATGTTAATGACATCGAAAGCACGGCTTGCCGGAATCGTGATAAGATTAGCCGCAAATGATTTATCCGTAGAATAGGTAATTTCCCCGTTTGAAAATATCCGTCTTGAAATGATAGTAATTATTATCTTTGGTCTCCAAGACAATCTCCCGGGAGGGAAGGCGTTTCTGGGCTTCCACATATGTATCTACCTCATAGTTGATACAACATTTCAATTTAGCGCATTGTCCGGCCAATTTCTGGGGATTCATGGAAATATCTTGATAACGGGCAGCTCCGGTAGCGACCGATACAAAACTTGTCATCCAACTGGAACAGCAAAGTTCTCTACCGCAAGGGCCGATACCACCGATACGTCCGGCTTCTTGACGAGCACCGATCTGCTTCATCTCGATACGAACACGAAAAGCCTCCGCTAGCACTTTAATTAGTTGACGGAAATCTACACGTTCATCCGCTATATAATAAAAGATCGCCTTATTACCGTCACCTTGATACTCTACATCACCGATTTTCATATTCAATCCTAAATCGGCTGCGATTTGCCGCGAGCGAATCATAGTGGCATGTTCCTTTGCTTTCGCTTCCTCATATTTCTCGATATCGGTCGGTTTTGCCTTTCGGTAAATCCGTTTTGGCTCAGCTTCCGTGCGCACGTTGTTCTTCTTCATTTGCAGCAGAACCAATTTACCCGTTAAAGAAACCGTACCGATATCATGACCGGGACTTGCCTCTACGGCTACTATATCACCTTTTTCCAAAGGTATTTTAGCACTATTCAAGTAATACCCTTTGCGGGTATTTTAAATTGAACCTCTACGAAATCAGTCGAGCCTTCCGCGTCGGGTACATCGCACAACCAATCATAGGTATTCAGTTTATTGTTTTGCCTTTTGCTGCAACCTTTGCAGCCCATATGGCTACTTCCTTTATCTAATATGAAATCCATTTATTTTAATTTGTAAGAGGGCCATCGACATAACCGCCCAATTTATCTAAATATGCAAAAATAGTGATTTATTCCCATTCAAAATCATAGTTATGATTTTTTCAGTTATAAAAAAAGACCCGAAGATAGGTGTTATACCTAACCTTCGGGCCTTTTCTTATATATTTACACGATTAGTCTACCAACCCATGGCTCTTGAATACCTTGTGGATTGTCTCCAAAGCGTAATCTAGTTGCTCTTTCGTGTGGGTAGCCATAAGGGAGAAGCGGATCAGTGTATCCTCGGAAGCAACTGGCGGGAGCTACTACCGGGGTTTACGAAGATTCCTGGCCTCAAATAATTCTTTTACGATAAGGAATGTCAAGTCGTTGTCACGGATAAACAACGGGATGATCGGGGTAGAAGTATGTCCGATCTCACAACCCATGTTACGGAAACCATCCAATGCGTAATGAGTCAAATCCCATAAATGTTGGATACGTTCCGGTTCGCTTAACATGATATCTAATGCCGCGTTCGCTGCGGCAGTAGCGGCAGGCGTATTGCTTGCGCTAAAGATATAGGAACGGGAGTGGTGACGTAAGTAATTGATAACCGGTTCGTCCGATGCGATAAAACCACCGATAGAAGCGAAAGACTTACTGAAAGTTCCCATGATCAAATCAACATCGTTCGTAACGCCGAAGTGATTACAAGTACCGCGGCCATGATCACCGAATACACCGATACCATGAGCCTCGTCAACCATTACACTTGCGTTATATTTCTTTGCGAGAGCTACGATTTCCGGTAATTTCAGCGACATCACCTTCCATGCTGAAGACACCGTCGATAACGATAAGTTTCACCTTGTCTGGCTCGCATTTCTGGAGTTGTTTCTCCAAGGAGTCCATATCGTTATGCTTGAATTTCAATTTCGTGGAGAAAGAAAGACGATGTCCTTCGATAATGGATGCATGATCCAACTCATCCCAAAGGATATAGTCCTCACGTCCGGTGATACAGGATACAACACCTAGATTAACTTGGAAACCTGTAGAGTATACGATGGCGTCTTCTTTACCAACAAATTCTGCTAAAACGATTTTTTCCAACTGGAGGTGTAAGTCCAACGTTCCGTTTAAGAAACGTGAGCCGGCACAACCTGTACCATACTTTTAATGGCCTCGATCGCTGCTTCTTTTACTTTAGGATGATTGGTTAATCCTAAGTACGCATTAGAACCAAACATCAAGACTTTCTTCCCGTCTGCATTAGAACATTTCCGTGTCCTGATCGCTCTGGATTTCCCTGAAGTAAGGATAGATTCCCATTGCCATGGCTCTTTGAGGAGCGTCGTACTTTGCTAGTTTCTCTTGTAAAAGTTTCATATTATTATAAAAGAGAATGATTTATCTCGCTATTTATTTATTCTAATAAAGAACACAGGTTCGCCGCGTACATAATCCCATGTTTCGGCAAATCCAGCCGCAAAAGTAGTGAAAAAAATAACTTATAGTAGTCGAAATGCTTTAAAAGTTTTATAAAAGCATTATTTTTGTCCTCTCAAATAAAAAAGAAGAAGTGAGGATGAGCGAACGGGATATAAAAGTACAAGCTATCATAAACCCTATATCAGGTGTAGGGTCGAAGCGCAAGATACCTAAGATGATCGAAGGGATCTGCTCGAAAAAGAACTGTTCGTTAAACATTTCTTTTACAGAGTATGCAGGCCATGCCAGCGAGTTGACTCGGCAAGCCATAGAGGAAGGAGCTGAATATATTTTGGCGGTAGGCGGTGACGGGACGGTGAATGAGATAGCGAGAGCTATGATCCATTCGAACGCGATCTTAGGTATTATCCCGAAAGGTTCGGGCAATGGCTTAGCTAGAGAATTGCACATACCGATGGACGTGAAAAGGGCTATCGATCTGATCGCTAAAGGGCATGTTACGACGATAGATTGCTGCCGGGCGAACGGACAGGTCTTTTTCTGTACCTGTGGAGTCGGTTTTGATGCCGCCGTCAGCCAGAAATTCGCAAATGAGAAACGGCGCGGGTCTCTTACTTATATAAAGAATACGATAGAGGAGTATCTGAGCTATAAGCCTGAGCCTTATGAATTGGTGGTAGATAATCAGACGATCAAGGAGAAGGCGTTTCTAGTCGCTTGCGCGAATGCTTCGCAATATGGTAATAATGCGTTTATCGCTCCGCACGCAAATATACAGGACGGACGGATGGACGTTACGATCTTATCCCCTTTTATGCCATTGGATATCGCTCCTTTGGCCATTCAATTGTTTACCAAACAGATTGATCGGAATAGTAAGATTAAGACGATGAAAGCCCAGCAAGTCACGATTATTCGCCAACATCCGGGCGTGATGCACTTGGATGGAGAACCGATCATGGCAGATCGCCGTATCGATATTACGGTGGAAACCCGAAGGCCTTACATGTGCTGACTCCGGAGGTTGTGTCTTTCACCAAGGAGGTACATAATTTATTTGACGAGGTAACTCGCTTCTTCGATAAAAAATCTTCCTTACATTTTCAAGTAAAAGTCTTTAGCTATAGCGGTGAATTCATCGCTATATCGATGCCGCTCGATTTCTAGGGTCAGATGAGACGACTTGGGTTTTGCTACCGGCGTCGCTGAGAGTTCTATTAATAAACGCTTAGGAGGGGCGTCCGGTATGGGGGAAACGTGGGCTTCTCTCGATGGCGACAAAGACTCTTCTCGAGCGAGGTCTATTAAAGACTCCCGTTGATCGAAGGGAAGCACCAAGGCGATATTTCCTTCGGCTGCCAACAGTTTGCGGCTATCACGCAATAAATCCGGGAGTGATAGAGTATCCGTATGCCGGGCTAGATTACGTTTAGTATCCGGGCATTTCAATGAATCAATAAATAGGGTGGGTTGGATACGATCAAGTCATATTTGATATTCTCATCCGGCATATATTCGGAGAGCGAGGTTTGATAGACTTGTATCCGGTTGGCGAAAGGCGATTTCGCGATGTTTTCCCGAGCTTGTAAACATGCGTCTGAATCATATCGATAGCGTCTAGGATCGCGGTGCTACGCTGCGCCAGCATGAGGGCGATCAATCCCGTTCCGGTTCCCACATCCAAAATCCTCTGACATCTCTCTATGCTAGCCCACGTCCCCAAGCAAAACGCCATCCGTTCCGACTTTCATGGCACATTTATCGTGCCATACCGTAAATTTCTTGAATTGAAAATAAGGATTTGCCATATCTCTATCGATTGTATGCCGCGAAATTAGTAAGAATTGAATGAAAAGCTGTAACTTTGGCACGTTTATTGTATTAACATATACAATGATGAATGTATATATGCAAAGAAAAGACGAGAGTATTTTGCCAGAATTCGTTTGATGACTTGGATGACAATATTGGTATCGTAATGCCAATTCTTACAGAATGCGATGTAGATGAGGATTTCACGGAAGGAATAGAGAAAGTTGGAGACACTATACCCATTCTTCCGTTAAGGAATATGGTACTCTTTCCGGGTGTTGCCATGCCGGTGATTATCGGGCGTCCTAAATCGATGCGCCTGATCAAAGAGGCTGTACATAAAAAGAGTTTGATCGGAGTTGTTTGCCAGAAAGAGAT
>ENA-OPYU01000667-OPYU01000667.1-human-gut-metagenome-genome-assembly--contig:-NODE-667-length-13089-cov-2.624826_pt1 | contig 13089 bp, 18 predicted proteins | sample MGYA00242637_ERZ504482 | MGnify/ENA primary metagenome ERZ504482 (study PRJEB26092, sample SAMD00036237) | human gut metagenome | host: Homo sapiens | study: EMG produced TPA metagenomics assembly of...
TTTTTCCTCATCCTTTTCTATGCCCTCTCCATAGCGGTAGAGTACAGAAAGGTTATACTGTGCGGAAGGAATCTGTGCATTTGCCGCTTTTTCAAAAAGTTGAAAGGCCTTTTTTTGGTTCATAGGGAAGTACCTCCCCTGATAAAAACTGGGCGGCAAGACAGCACATGGCGCGGAAGTCTCCCTGGGCAGCCGCCTTTTTGTACCAGTCCATGGCTTTGGAAAGGTCTGGCTTTACGCCAATGCCTTCCTCATAGCAGCGTCCCATATTGTACAGGGCGTTCAGGTCATTTCCTTTTGCAGCCTGCTCCATATATTGAAAAGCCTTCTTGGGATTTGCCGCTACTCCTTTTCCCTGGGCATAAAGCAGAGCAAGGCGAAGGGCCGCTTCTGTGTGGCCTTTTTTCGGCGGCTTTTTCATACCAGATGGCAGCTTGTGCATAATCCACAGAAGTGCGGATTCCGTTTTCGTAGTAATAGCCCACACCGAAAATCAGGTCTTTCTGGCCATTTTCAGCCAGAATCATTAACTCTTCTACTGTAAAAAATACTATTTTTTTAATATCCATAACCATCATTCTCCGTTTTTTCCCATTGTACCACGAACGCAATTTTTTGAAAACTCTAAAATTTAGTTTACAATCAGAAAAGACCTGTATATAATAAAAATCGGACAAAAAATATCCATGATATATTTTTATATAAACGGAGGAAGAAAACTATGCTTGAATTAAGAGACGTCTCCTTTCGTGTTTCCGAGGATTCCAAGGAGAAAGAAAAGGGAATTCTGGAACATGTAAGCTTTACTTTGGAGGACAATAAATTCGTAGCCATTACAGGACCAAACGGCGGCGGAAAATCCACACTGGCAAAAATTATTGCGGGAATCCAGAAGCCCACAGAAGGACGGATTTTCCTGGATGGAGAAGACATTACAGACTGGAACATTACAGAAAGAGCAAGACATGGTATCAGCTATGCATTTCAGCAGCCGGTTCGTTTCAAAGGTGTGACCGTGTTTGATCTCATTCACCTTGCAGCAGGAAAAGAAATTTCTCTGTCAGGAGCCTGTGAATATCTGTCTGCAGTGGGACTGTGCGCCAAGGATTATATTAACAGGGAAGTAAATGGCAGTCTGTCCGGCGGAGAGATGAAGAGAATTGAAATTGCTACGGTTATGGCAAGAGGAACCAGAATGTCCGTATTTGATGAACCGGAGGCGGGAATTGATTTGTGGAGTTTCCAGAACCTGATTCATGTATTTGAGAACATGAATAAGAAAAAGCAGGGCTCTATTCTCATTATTTCCCATCAGGAACGGATTTTGAATACAGCAGATGAAATTCTGGTGATTGCAGATGGAAAACTGGTGCGAAGAGGAAGTAAGGAAGAGGTGCTTCCGGCTTTATTAAATGCAGCAGAGACTGACACAGGATGTGCAATCTGGCAGAAAGGAGTACAGGACTAATGGATGCAATTCAAAAACAGCTTTTAGAGGCAGTTTCCGGTCTGCATGAGGTTCCGGCAGGCGCCTATAATATCAGAACCAACGGGAAAAAACAGAAGGAAGACAGACTACAGAAAAATATCGATATCCAGCCAAGAGAAGAAGGAGATGGAATCGTCATTACCATCAAATCCGGCACGAAAAATGAGAGTATGCATATGCCGGTTATTTTAAGCAAGGCCGGATGGAAAGAAACCGTTTATAATGATTTTTATATTGGAGATGACTGTGATGTGACCATTGTAGCCGGCTGCGGTATTCACTGTGGAACAGATGATGGAAGCCAGCATGATGGTATCCACAGCTTTTTCATTGGGAAAAAATTCTAAAAGTAAAATACGTGGAAAAACACTATGGAAGTGGTGACGGAAACGGAAAAAGAGTGATGAATCCCCAGACCATTATAGAAGTGGGAGAAGGCAGTTATATGGAAATGGATACTGCGCAGATTAAAGGGGTGGATTCCACAGAACGGCTTACAAAGGTAAAACTTGGAAAAGGGGCATCCATAAAAGTTATGGAACGCCTTATGACACATGGGGAACAACGGGCAGAAAGCCGCTTTATTGTGGATTTAAACGGAGAGGATTCCGGAGCTAACATTATTTCCAGATCGGTTGCAAAAGATGACTCTTATCAGATGTTCCAGTCTGTATTAAACGGAAATGCAAAATGCAGCGGCCATACAGAGTGTGACGCCATTATTGTGGGAAATGCAAAAATCAGCTCCATTCCGGAAATTACAGCGAATAATTCGGACGCAGCTCTGATTCATGAGGCAGCTATTGGAAAAATTGCAGGGGAGCAGATTATCAAACTGATGACTTTGGGGCTTACAGAGGAAGAAGCAGAGGAACAGATTATCAGCGGGTTCCTGAAATAGACGCTTTCTTGTCTCTTCTTGTAGTAAAATAAAAACAACTATTAACTGGAATTGGGAATGAGGGTGTTTTTATGATTTATAACAATGTAAGACATGAGTGCAATCTTTATAATTTCTTTTTTGCACCAAGAGGAAACCTGAGAATGATGGAACTGGGAATGAAGATTACCCAGATGTATCTGAACCCCTTTGACAAAATCATTGGGATTATCGGAGCCAAGGATTCCGGCAAGAGTATGCTGATTCGCGGTATGTTTCCGGGGATTCAGACTGTAGAAGAGGATGATGAGTTTGAGGTGCTGAACATGCCTCTTTTAAATGCAGAGGATGTGGGATTTTACACTCCGAAAACTTTTCATGTGGATGTGCGTATGGCGAAAAAAATACGTGCCATTAGAAGAGATTGCCAGGGCGGTTCTGGATGTGACAGCGCAGAATAAGCGGGTGATTGTAGAGCATTTTGAAATCCTATATCCTGCTTTAAAGCGCAATGCAGATTTGCTCATTGGACTGGGAGAAGAGGTGCTGGTAACCAGACCGTCCCTGTTTGGCCCTTTACCGGATAATATTGCAGATATTGTTTTTAAATCTTTGATTTACAGAAAAATGGCTCACAGCGCAGAGGATTTGTTCGGTTACTGTGTAAAAGATATTGAGCGGCCTTCTTACACGCGGTCCGGTCTGAAGCATGGCTTTATGATTAATTACCGGGAAAAGCCCGAAATTTTGATTTGTATGAAATTGAGGAGAAAATTCAGGATATTATTCGTCAGGATTTGCCTATTGTGCCAAGCGGAGAGGAAAGCATTAAAATCGGAGATTATGAAATGCATTGCACTGGTCCTCTGATGCATGTGGAGAGTACAGGAAAGATAGAGGGGTTTTCTCTGGTGAAGGAGTTCTATTATGAGCCGCGTTTTAATGAATATGTGGTAGCAGGTGTAGTAGGACAAAAAGACAAGCAAAAAGAGAAAGATGAAGAAATCAATGTGATTGAGGTTTAAAAGCTGCCTCCCATGCCATTTATTCTGTGACATGGGAGGCAGAAGTCTGCATAGCTTTTCGAAATTGCTTTGGAGACATGTTTTTGTATTGCTGAAACAATTTGATAAAATAGCTGGTGGAACCAAAGCCACAGGAAACAGCAAGGTCTGTAATGGAAGCTGTGGTAGAGACCAGAAGCTTTTCGGCTTCTGTAAGCCGGATGCGGGTCACGTATTCCCGGAAGTTCATGTGAAGAATCTGATGAAAGCTTCTGGAAAAATAGCTGTAGCTCATACCACACAGCCGGGCAGCTTTCAGGGCGGTGACAGGGGTGTCAAACTGTTTCCCGTACATAGGAAAAAGGCAGGAGCCAGTTGTCTTGCCAGCTCTTCATTTACAAAGGATTGGGAAGAAAGGGAAATTCCTTTTTCATGCCAGTAGCGGAGAATCCAGAGAAAAATACTTCCAATATGGTTGCGGATAGCCAGTTCGCAGCCATATTTTTTTTCACAGTCTTCCCGGAAAATTTCCTGAACCCAGAAAGAAATGCCAGTATCTTTTAGCGCCTGTTTTGGAATGACCTGCTCCTGGTGGGGATATTGGGAGAGGAAGGGCAGGAGGTACTGAGATTCCAGATAGCTGCAGGACATGTTGCTGTAAATCAGTTCCGGGAGAAAACGGATGACATAGTAACTGCCTCCCTCATTGGAAAGGCTGTTAATTAAGTGAACTTCTCCTGCGGGAATCAGCACCAAATCTTGGGGGCCAAATCGGTGATAAGAACTTCCCAGATAAAGTTCAAAAAAATTTTCTTTTCCGTAAAGGATTTCGATATAATCATGATAGTGGGCAGGATAGACCAGTCCTGCGCCTTCCATGTCCTGGAGATGGCAGACATAAGATAAAGGAATGCCATCCATGCAGGGCATTTTTTTCTTTCATAAATCCCTCATAGGGGTTGTTGGTAAATCTCATTCATTATCCTCGCTTTCGGTATCGTCCTCGTCCCAAGGCGGCCCATCGTCCTCGGGATCGTCATAATCAGCCAGTTCCTCACTGTAATCCTCTTCGGGTACAGCAGCTTTTTCATGCTTCGGGCGGTAGATTTTGAAGTACCAGCCTGCACCGCCGCCCAGAACAGCCACTGCCAAGATCAGCAGAAGCGTCCCGGTATTACTTTTCTGCTGGGGCTCGGGTTCCGGCTCCTCCGCAGGTTCCGTCACCGGAGCGGGTTCGGGAGCTGTGCCAGCACACTCGGTCATGTTGACCGCGCAGACCTCGCAATCCGTATGTATGGCTCCGGGCGCACATTTTTCTGTGCAGGAGCAGGCCGGAAGTTCTCCGCCAGCAGCCTCCAGTGCCGCCAGCAGATCGGCCTCATCCACCATGTTCAAAAAGTAGGTGTGATACTGTTCGCCGTCCTCGTCCACAGGCTTGTCATAGTCAATGACAATGTAAAAGGTGTTGCCGCCGCTGGTTTCCACCGTGATGAACTGTTTGTTGGTTGCGGCATCGTAGAGCAGATCGCGGGTCACAAGGTTTCCATCCTCCGAAAAGCCCTCGCCCGGGGTAATGGTAGGCGCTGGCTCCGGGGCCGGAGTTTCTTCCACAACAGGCGGTTCCTCATTCCCGCCGTCCGAATAGGCATAGGCCGGGATTGCAAAGCCGCATAAAAGAACGGCGGAGCAAAGCCCCGCCGCCAACATACGAAAGTGTTTCATATTCAGTTTTCCTCCTTTTCTTCTTCGGACTTCGGGACACTTTGTCCCAAAGTACCTCCATCCTTCAGCTTTTCAAACAGCAGCGGGAGCTCCGTAAGGGAAATGCTCATGCCGCGCACAATGTCCACGATCTCGCTGTTTTCCGCCTCCAGCTTTTTCTGCTCCAGCTCCTTGAGCCGGGCCTGCTGTTCACTGATTTTGGCCTTGACCTTATCAATCTCGGCCTGAATTTTCATGCTTTTGGTAGTTGCCATTTCAAAACCTCCTGTCACGGTAAACGCCCGTAGGCGTAAAAATGAGATTGCCAGTAGCTTGTATTCAAATTTGCGTAGCCGATGGGATCTCCGCAATGCAGCAATTTTTCCGGTCACCGACATAAATCCCGCAATGACTCACGGCCCGGCGTGTCATAGGTGCCATTTGAAGAACACCAGATCACCGGGCTTTTGGGAGAGCTGGTCGGCGTACAGATGTTATAGAGGCCCCTGGGCTCCCAGCCTGCCCACATTCCAGCCGGAGTGATTGATGACCCACGAAACGTAGCCAGAGCAATCAAAGGAAGTGGCAGGAGAACTGCCTCCCCACACATAGGGATAGCCGATGTATTTCTGCGCTTCGGCAAGCATTGCAGCAAAGGTTTCATCGTCCAGATATTCTCCGGGCACCTCGTAGTCACCGGGTTTCCCGGTAATGTACTTGTTCACATAGGGAGAATCCGGGAACAGGTCAGGGCGGTTTCCCAGCGTTGCCATATAGATGGCATATCGGGAAAGCTGATCCTCGCCCATAACGTACACAGGTACATGGGACAAATCAAAATTTTCCAACGTGACCGTACAGATGTAATAATCGTAAGGCACCTGATAGGTGTCCGTATGGGAGTTGCCGTCCTCGTCCGTCCATGTGTCGGTTTCTGTGCGATAGCGGGTTTCCACCACCACATCCTCCGTGAGAATGTACTGGCGATCAAACAACATTTGCAGCGTTCCCTGTACCTCATCTATTGTCCATTGTCCCTCATGGAGCGCACACAAAAGAGAAAGCAGCACATAGGGGTCATGTTCAATTTCATCCAGATCGAAGTGGTATTCGTCATAGTCATGGGTGCTTTCATAGGTGTTCAGATAATGCTGCAAATCATCTTCCAGCGCACAGTAGGCAGCTTCGGCGGCCAGCATATCCCAATCCTCGCAAGGATAGGTGCTGGCTCCTAATGCACCGGCCCCGGCGTTCCCCAGCATAAGCATGGTAGAGGAACAGGACTGCATAGCAAACAGGAGTAACACACAGAGCACCGCAATCACGGCACCTGCGGGATGACTTTTGACAAATTCCACTGCCCGGGCAGTCAGGCGTTCTGTGGCTGTGGCAGTTTTCCCAGCCGCAGCCGCGCTCTGCTTTGCAGCCTCCTTTGCCTGCTTGCGGTATTGCCTGCGGAGCCGTTGCTTCTGCCAGTAGCGGGTAAGGGCATTTTTCGTCAGCTCCGGGTGCTCCTGTGCGGCGGTGTGAAAATGGTAGTCCGCCGTGTACTTGGTATAGCGGGCCTCGGCCTTGCGTACCACTTTTGCCGGATGTTCCCGGACTTTACGACGCACAAAGCGAGAGCCATGCCGTAGCGCGGTTTCTCCCACAAGCTCAGAACGGTGTGCGCCTTCCGTGCCGACATTTTCCTGTTCCACTTCAAAAATCTTGCCATGCACGAAGCTGTGAACGGAACCGCTGGCAACACGGCCTATGCGTTTTACCGGTCCAGGCTTTTTCGGCGGCTTTTGCTTTGCCAGCTTCTCCCGGGCCTGTTCCAGTTTTTCGCCTTGGGACTCCATGTGGAGCTTTGCCGCCGCAGCCTGTTCCTGCTGGCTCTTTTTGCGGAACTTGGACTTCGGGACACTTTGTCCCGAAGTGTCGGAAGCCTCCGGCCCGGGCTGTTCCCCGTCAGGGGCGTGGGCGGTCTGCGACCAAGCCTCCTCCTTGGTTTATTCGTTTTCGTTTCATTCTTCATATCCTCCGGGCGGGTAGTCAGCAGGTCATAGATTTCTCCGCGAGGAAACCGATCCACAAACGGAATGGTTACATTTCCATAGAACAACAGCCCCTCGCCGGAATTGCTGTGTGTGATATAGGAAAGCTGATGCTCGGAAATACCGAGCTGTTTTGCCAGAATGGTACGGTCACTCTGCGCCTGCGAAAGCAGAATCATAAAATCCGTGTTGTCCAGAATGTTCTCGATTTCCCGGCTGGCCAAAAGGTCTTTGACGTTCTGCGTCAAAGCAGACGGCACACATCCTTTTTTACGCAGCATTTTCCAGACTGCCACAAAGTAGCTGGCTGTCAGCGGATCGCGGAGCAGGATATGAAACTCGTCAAAGTAGCACCAAGTCGCCGCACCCTCGTGGAAGTTCTGATCCACCGCCTGCGAAACGAACTCATTTGTGATGTGCATTGCAATCTTTCTAAGGTTTTCGCCCATGTTTTTCAGAACAATGCACACCACACGGCTGTCCGTCTTGACGTTGGTAGGATGGTTAAAGAGATTGAGGGAGCCTGTGCAATAAAGCTCTAAGGCAGTTGCCACGCGCCGGGCTTCGGGCTCCGGCTGGCGTAAGAGCTCTTCGTACAAATCCTGCAACAGCGGTGTTTTTGCAGTTTCCAGTCCGAGCGCCTGTTCCCGGTACACCAAACGCACACAGCGGTCAATGACCGTCTTTTCAATGGGCTGCAAGCCTTCCTTGCCGCCGACCACCAGCTCGCATAGGGACAAAAGAAAATCCGCCTTCATGGAAAGCGGGCTTTCTCCGGCGGCCATATTGAGCTCCACATCCATCGGATTGAGATGGTGCGGGCTGTCCGGGGCAATCTCGATCACCTGGCCGCCCAGCCTTCGCACCAGCGGAGCGTATTCGCCCATCGGGTCAACCACGATGATCCGATCCTGCGGGATGGTGAGAAACACATTCAAGAGCTCGCGCTTTGCGGCAAAGCTCTTGCCGGAGCCCGTAGAGCCCAAATACATCCCGTTTGCCGATTTCAGCTTTTTGCGGTCAGCCATGATGACATTGTGAGAAAGTGCGTTCATGCCATAGTAGAGGGCCTGCCCAGCCATGCGGAGCTCCCTTGTCATAAAAGGAATAAAGATGGCTGTGGAGCTGGTGGTCATACCGCGCTGGATTTCTACCTCGTTGTAACCAGGGCCAACGAGGAAACAAAGCCCTGTTCCTGTTGCCAATCCAGACGGCGCAGAGCGCAGTTGTATTTCTGCGCGATACCGCCCACGGTAAACACATCGTTTTCCAGCCGCTGGCGGTTAGGAGCAAGGTTTACCACCGTAAAGGTCAGCAGAAACATTCGCTCATTGCGGGATTGCAAATCAGCCAGAAGCTCCGCTGCGTCCTTGCTGAATGTAATCAGGTCAGGGGGAAGAATATCCGGGTCATAGCCGGAGCGCACAGCCTTTCTCTGTTCCTCCACTTTCATTTTTCCGATGTCCGAGATTTTCCCCTTGATGGTCTTAATTGCCTTGAGCTGATCCACGGTCTGAATGTGCATGGTCACGGTCATTTCCGCATCCAGCTCCAAGATTTCCGCCAACAACTTATCCGAAAGCTCCGATGCCATAATCTGTAAGTAGGACACCGCGCCCCAATACTGGCCGATGCGGAATGTGCGGGACTGGCGGAAGTCGAGACTGTCCGGGGCAATAAAGTCTTTGTGCCGAGCCCGGTCTGCGGGATGTCTTTCCACGAAAAGCGGAACGCCTCACGACTCCCCGGGTGCATCTGGCTATGAAGCAGCGCAAGGCGGGCCCGTCCGTCCATCGGCTCCGAGGGAACGCCCAGTCGCTTAAAGTTTCCCATGACATCGGCCTCCACACGCTCCAGACGGGGCCGTGCCTCCGCAATCCCCTCGGCGGGTATGCCAAAGGTGATGTATTTTGAGCGTTCAATGCCGTTATTGCTTTTGGCAATCTGATTTTTCAGCATCCCGGTAAACTCGTCCCGGACGCTGTTATAGTTGTCATCCGCTTTCGGGATATTGACTTGATAGCGGCTGCGGGAATGGGAACGACGGTTGATAAAGGAAAGCTGGAACGGCAGCGAACTGTCAAAGTAGTTGAGAAATGAACTCCATCCGCTGAATATGGCAGTCTGATCCTCGGTGGATGCCACGGAGTAATTGATGTCCTCATATTCCACGGTTTTTGTATAGAGCCCACCCGGGAGCTTGCACACACCGTCCGGGTGCATGGACAGATACGGGATTGTCTGTTGGGCAGACAGGGTCGCCCGGCCTTTACCCTTGGCGGCGGCTCCGTTTTTCTTCTTTGTGTTTTTCAATCACATCCTCCTTTCCAGCGCCCGGCCCGGCAAAGGGCGCATAAATGTTTTCGGTTCGGTAGGCCCTGATCCCCGGCCTTAGAAACTTGGCCCGGATGATGTTTCGCACAACCTTTTCAAAGGGCAAGCCATCCTTTTCATACATGGCCAGCAGGAACGCCGGGAGCATAATTCCCAGCATGAGAAACATCGCCCCGGTATTGCCGAGGGTGCCACGGGTCAGCAGATAGGCCGGAATCCCCACTGCGCCCGCGCTGCCGAAGCAGACAAGCTGGCGTTTGGTGAGATTGAAAGCCATCTTTGTTTTGATTTTGGATAAATCGTTGGTACGTTTACATAGGGCATAGATCACACTCCTTTCTGCACTTCGGGACAATGTGTCCCAAAGTCCGGGATGGTTGGTGTTACTTCATTTCCCCACACAGCCCAACCGGGCGGGTCTGCCTGGCAAAGAGCTCCACGCGGGGCAGATCGCCCATCAGGGAAATGATTTTGGCGCGGGCCTCGTCCGGCTTTTTGCTATGGGCTTCAATCGGGGAAATGATGAATTGATGAATGTTGGCAGCCTGCCGCTTTGGATGTCCCTTGGTTGCCAGCAGGCAGATTTCCGCGCTTGCCCCTTGTCCAGAAGCCAAGGCCGTAAACCAGCTATCCGCCTTCTTGTTCTTTTCAGCCAGACGAAAGCAATCGCTTTGTAGGTCGAGCCCAAGCCTCGATCAGCCGGAGCGCCTCCGGGAGCTGCGGGAAAGCTGGCCCATAAAAAGAGTGCGCTGTCCGGGGCTGCCAAGGATCAGCCACAGGCAACGCACATAAATCCTCAATGCTCATAGTGGGATAATGATTTTCCGCCGCGCCCTGTACTTTCTTAGCCGAGTAGCGCCACGGCGGGTCAGCGTAAATGATAGAATACTGCTGGATAATTACACTCCTTTCTCGCCGGAGCTTTTTACTGCCTGCGCCGCACGGATGCGCTCACTGGCGGCGGCATAAAAGGACGGGGCCGTTTCAAAGCATACAAAGCGGCGTTCTGTGTTGATGGCTGCAATCGCGGTTGTGCCGGAGCCAACGCAAATGTCCGCGACCAGTTCTCCGGGGCGGGTGTAGGTGCGGATCAGGTACTCACAAAGCTCCACAGGCTTCTGTGTAGGATGGATGCCACCGGACACCGTAGGCACAAATAGTACATTTCCGGGATAGCGGCGGCCATCGTTGGACTCGGAGCCCTGCCGTTCAAATTTCCCATAGTTGGAGCTTGTACCGCTTCGGGAATGAACACGGGTATAAGGCTTGCCATAAGTAAACTGCGGATTGTAGACCGGGGACTTCTGGTAAAACACTAAGATATTCTCGGACTTTTTCAGTGGAGCCCGGTTTGCATTGAGAAAGCCCGTTCCGCGCTCCTTGTACCAAATCCACTCATAGCGGAGCATGGCGAGGTTGGATGCGCCCAGCACCTTGTCAAAGGGGCACTGTGCGAAGAACAGCACCGCGCCATTCGGCTTGACCGCCCATTTCACCGCCTCCCACAGTTCCGGGAGCGGCAGGGGCACATCCCAATAATTCCGGGTTGTGCCGTAGGGCGGATCGGTCAGCAGCATATCCACGCTATGTTTTGGCAAAGAACGCAGGCCCTCGATGCCGTCCAAGAGAAACAAGCCCTCCTTCGGGACACTTTGTCCCAAAGTGTGGCTATCGGTCATTGCGGGCCTCCTTTGCCTTGGCAGGCGCAGGCCGGGCGGCGTTTTCTTTTCCAGCTTGTTTCGCGGCCTCGGCCATCTGCTCCTTGATCGGGGCAGGCCGTACCGCCTGGGCCCGTGCAACAAGCTGTTCCACCGCCGCATGATACGCCTCCACACCAGCCGCGTTAATCCGCTCCTGTGTGGTGCGGTCAGGAATCCGAACCGTAGCCCGGTATCCCGTCCGGCTGGCAGGATCGGGTTTAGAGGGAGCTCCGAGAAAAATTCCGTTTTTCCCGTCCACAACCTTAAAATCGTCGATGACCACACCGCCAAAAAGTTGACGCTGGCGAAGCCGATCAGTTTTCCCTGCGGCTCAATCGGGCGAACAGATACCGTGATCGGAACAACCGCCTCCTGCAAGACAGCATCTGTCCGCATTTTTACTGCCTCATCAATGCTAACGCCCTTGACTTCCGCAAGCTCCGCGATGGGAGCATCAAACAGCCAGAGCCGTTCCTCCGCAGCAATCTGCTCCGGGGTCAGCAATACATCGTCCTTCTTACTCAGATAAAATTCCTCCTTTCCGCTTGCCGGAGCAGGCTGGGCGGGATCGTCCATCAGCTCTTTCCTTTGCAGGACGGCCTCTGTTTCCACCATAAAGCGGTAAGCATCCGCCTCAGTAAACTCCTCCGGCGATTTTTCCATTCCATAAGCGCGTTCCATCCGCCCCGTATCTTCTCGGCATAAGCACCTCCTCCTGTTAATGAGCGCCAAAGATACGCTGGGCAATGCTCCCGGTCTTAAAGAGCATGAAGCAAAGCAGAACCGTGTAGCCCACAGTTCCCCAAATTGCCCCGATGGGATCGCCGCTTGTTGCGATGCCTTGAATGAGCACCGCGTAAATTGCAACACATACAAGAATCAGCAGCCCTTGAAAGCCCACGGCAAACAGGGACTTTATGTAGTTTTGCCCGGTGCTGCCAAGCTCCCGGTTGGAAAGCGTAGCAACGGGGATGGGTGCCAGACTGGTCAGCAGATAGATTTCCAGCATCCTGCCATACACCAAAACGAAAATGATAATCCCCATCGCCTTCATCGTAAATCCAATGAGCGCAGACTGTAGCCAAAGCCCCAAAAGCGGCCCCAAGTCCATCGCCTCCAGCGAGGTTTCCAGTTCGGCAAGCATATCCGCCGAAACATCGGTGGAGCCTTGAATGAGCCCGCCTGCCTGTGCGATAACGCTCTGCGACACATCGAACACAGCCATGACGATATTGAATGTATTTGACAGGATTAAGATTGCACAGGCTGTTTTGAACATCCATTTATAGAGGTTCGCAACGTCAACCTCGTGCATATTGTTCTTTTCCAAAAGCATCTGTATGAGCTCATAAGTGGCAACAAAGGTCAGCACCATTCCGGCAATCGGCAGGATCACCGTTTCGGAAAGCTGTCGGATCAGGGAGAAAACCCCGGCGTGCCACGCCGCCGGGGTAGTCCCTACCTGTGCCGCAATCTCTCCGACCTGGGTATTGACGGTATCAAAAAGACCTCGAGGTTTCCCATGATCCCGCCAATCAGAAGCTCTTTGAGCCAGTTTGTGAGCCAGTCGGTGAGAAAATCCATAAGCGCCTACCTTAAAACAGGCCAGACAGCAGCGGGATCAGTGTAGTGCCAATGACGATGATGCCGCCACCCGCCATGAGCTGTTTCATCCCCAATTAGGTGTAAAAACTCTGCTCGATGGCGGGCGGCGGCGTACAAAAAATCTATATGGTGTTGTTAAGAGAACCGTCCCGGCGGGACAGGTCAGGCAGTGACCTGTTCCACCTCCGGGATGGGTTTGAGATTAAAATGAATTTCGATAGAAATGTGTCTTGTTTTATCTTCGTCAATGCGCTCATGCACAACGATTTCTTTGATTAAGCGGTTGAGGGTGGCTGCGTCCAGCTCTGTGATGTTGGCGTATTCCTGAATGGCTTCC
>ENA-OPYU01000668-OPYU01000668.1-human-gut-metagenome-genome-assembly--contig:-NODE-668-length-13063-cov-5.250232_pt1 | contig 13063 bp, 7 predicted proteins | sample MGYA00242637_ERZ504482 | MGnify/ENA primary metagenome ERZ504482 (study PRJEB26092, sample SAMD00036237) | human gut metagenome | host: Homo sapiens | study: EMG produced TPA metagenomics assembly of...
CGCATTGCTTCGGGATAATCTTCGTGAGTATCTCTGATTTTCCCGTTTTCATCGAAACTGCGGCGTTGTGTCGGGGTTACCAGTACAGGATAAGCTCCTCGTGCCCTTGCCTCATCAATGAATGTTTTCAAGCTGGTCATAAATGAATAATAAGCTCCTTTACCGGGACCTTTTTGCTTTTGGTCGTTATGACCGAATTCCATAAAAATATAATCTCCGGGTTTCATTTGTGTCAATGCCTTTTTCAGTCGTCCTGCACCGATAAAAGTATTGGCGCTTTCGCCGGATTCTGCATAATTGGCAAAACAAATGCTGTCATTGAAGAAGCGGGGAATCATTTGTCCCCAGCTTGCCCAAGGTTCATTGTCCTGGTCTACTACGGTAGAGTTACCGCATAGGAATACTGTGGGTACATTATTTACTTTCTCAATAATCAGTTCGGACAATTGGGGGGCATCCCCGTTGAATTCCAAAGTTAGTTTGTCATCCCAGTTCAAATTTTTTGGCGTTCACGCGGTTTGATGCGTACATTTTCTTTTTTCCGAAATATGTGTGTTGCGCTTGTTGATCACAAATGTACAAGGTTTTAACTCCCCTTTTTTTGTCTTCACATTTTCGAAGAAAAGGCGGCGTGATTCTCCTCGCACTGTTGTTTCTCCGGCAGCGCGTTTGTTTCCTATCACGACTGTGACGTGGTAGTTGCCATCGGGTACCGTAATAGAGAAAAAGAATGGGGCTGTACTTTTACCTTCCGGAGAGGGCTGTCTGTCATATCCGTATCCCTTTTCCTCCGAGTATCTGTCGGCGGGAGTTATTTTGGTATAACCGTCTTTAGGTTTTTTTACCTGTGGTAAAATCGAATTTGTAAGTTTGTGCTTCGACTCCTAATGTCGCTAAAAGTCCAAGAGCTAATAGGGCTATCTGTTTCATGATTGATATAGATTGTTATTAATTGATTTTCGGTTTTAGTTCATCCGGAGAGTCATTGGTATAAGATTTTATGTCACCGGCTGTTTTTGTGAACAACTCACTGATTTGTTGAGGTGTTACAGTAAATTGCGGACGGAACTGGTCCGAATTCATATAATCCAAAATGGCTTTATGCATCTGACGAGCTACAATGCGTTTCTCTGGCTGGGAGGTAATGTCCATGCTTGTCATGAGCACTTTCCCATTTAATACATTGGCTTCGAATAACATACCTATCTTGCGGCTTATGAACCAAGTGTCAATGCTTTGAACCGTAGGTTGGAAAGCGGGTGGAAAGTGGGTGAATTGCATCACTTGAGCATGATTCAGCAGTTCCCACCATTGCAGATTGCTGTGATATTCTGTCGGAAACTGACGGAATAACGGGTGTTTGGGGTTCACTAAGATACCTGTGGTATGAGGAGGACGCATTTTGAACCAGGAGGTGTTCCAGAATACAGGAGTGAATTGCTGAACCACTTCTTTACCATAACTCACTTTGCCCGCAGCTGTAATAAGCACATTTCCACCATGCTGAAGAATTTCCAAGGCTTTCGAATCCAAGGTATCGGTAGTGTATACTTTTCCTTCGGCTATTGTCACTTGAGCGGGATAAACCCAGAAATTCCAGTCATTTACAGCTTCTGTTCCTGTAATGCGTATTTCCAGATTCAGCTTTTTAGCCTCTTGGATATCAGTAAGCGGAAACTCAAGGCTACCAGTGTGATTTAAATTTCCGATAGGGATGTCTTGTGTTGCCAATGTGCCTTGCGCATATACTTTGCCATATTCGTCTTTTAACGTATATACAATTTCTGCTTGTTTTAATGTCTTGGCACCAAAATGAGCAACTTCAATATCCGCCTTTAAAATCTCATTGTTATTATATACAAATTTATCTGTACGCATCAGTGGAACAGTAGGTGAGCAAAAACGTCTCCATTCTGCAGAGTTGATATATCCTTTTTCTTCAAAGAAAACATCAAGAACACCTACTAGTGCAGTTCCCTGACCCGAATAATCGTTCAGTGCCAATAATTGGAAACCGGCATAATCAGGCGTGCGGAGTGTCTTTTCTATTTCATATTTATAACAAAGGGCTTGCAACTTTCCGCTGGCCATCATAAATAGATGGGCTTGGTCGCTCATGTGGTTATCAGCCAGAATGTCTTTGAAAATTTCGAAGTTCTTAGCTTTATTAACACCTGTATATTTACGTATTTCATTGAAATTAGGGAAAGCACACCATTGACCTGTTTCATGGGATACATAAGGTTGTTTCACTGTGTCAAGATGATTCTGGAAACGATAATCGTCTTGGGTGGATGGCTGTCTTCTAGACCAGGTCAGGCCACGTGCCCCTGCCTTTACATGATATTGGTTGCGGGGTTGCCATTGCCATCCGTTGCCTACCGATGCTCCGGTATATACATGTCTGGGATCCTTCTTTTCCCAATATTCTACGAACTTGGTCACCCATTCTACCCAGCGTCCGCTAGGTTCGTTTCCGCATGCCAACATGCAATAAGAGGCATAGTTGCCATATTCTTTGGTTAATGCGATGGTTTCGTTCATCAAATAGGTGTCAATAGGTTGTCCCAAACCTAATTTAGGACCATGATTGGGCCAGCTCGGACCTTCGGGTTGCAGATAGAATCCTACCCGGTCGGCAGCTATAAAAGCGGCTTCGGGAGGACAGAATGAATGGAAACGCATGTGATTCAGTCCATAACTGCGACAGATACGGAATACTCGTTCCCAACTTTCTACATCCATCGGGGCGTAACCGGTCAACGGGAAGTCACAGTTCTCAACTGTTCCGCGAAGCTGAGTTTTACGCCCGTTTACATAAAACCATTTACCTTTGATTTCAAATCGGCGCATACCGAATTGTATTTCTTTTATCTCAGCTTTTTTTCCCATTGGTGACTTCTGCTTTCAGTTTGTACAGGGCCGGATGAAATTCATCCCATAGCAGCATATCATTCCCCATAGGTAATACCATTTCTGTTTCCGTTACTCCTTTGTTAAGTTTGATTTCTTGTTGTATGGCGGGAACTATATGCTTTTTATCCGTATTGAAACTCTCCGCTGATAATTTTATTTTTGTAATGCCTGCACCTTTGATGACGACTTTGACACGTGCCAGTTTTTGTTCCGGTTCCGGATATATTTGAATATCATCGAAATATGTTTTCGGAGTCGTTTGCAGACAGATGCGTCCTACAATACCGTTCCAGTTTCCTTGAGTTTGGTCGGTTATGCTGTGTGAATCCGGTCCAACATTGATTTCTTTGATACGATTATCCACTCGGATGGTGATAGTACATTTTCCGGGACGGACATAACGGGTTATATCATATTGATGGGGAACGCAAAGACTATTCTGCATTCCTGTCTTTTGTCTGTTTACCCATACAGTTGTTTCTATATGGGGACGTTCCAGAAACAACAAAATACGTTCACCTTTCCAGTCGGCAGGTATATTCACCTCTTTCTGATACCAAGCAGCTCCTACATAATGTTTGTCAGGAGTCAGAAAGAATGGAAATTTAATATTACCTTCTTTACGGTATTTTTCCATGTATGGATTATAATAGTAAGAACTGTCATAGAGACTGCCTGTCCATTGGGTCTTTGCGGTGACCTCATCACCTTTCAGTTTCTCGGGCATGGAGCCGGGCAGGTTGATGCAGTCATTCAATGTGTGGCTGAACCATTTTTCTTTTTCTCCATTATCCTGACGGTCTATACTGAATGACCATTTTCCGGATAAGTCAATAATTTTTTGTGCACTTAACGAGAAGCACATCCATGTTAGGCAGATTGTCAATAACGTTTTTTTCATAGTATCTTTTTACTTTGAATTTGATGTTGCTAAATTAAGGTCTTTTCATTTGCATGTAAATAGAAAGAAGTACATATAGATGGAAATTCGTATAAAATAAGGGTAATGTGCGATATATTTGTACGATTTTACATGGATATGCCTTGTATGTGCAGAAAAAAGTCCAAATCTCTTTTTATCTTTGTATGCTCACAATTAAATCATTGTATACATGAAAAAACGATTATTCAGTTTGCTCTGCTTGTTAGGGGCAGTTTCCGGATTATTTGCCGGTGATACGGCTTATTTGTTCTCTTATTTCATTAATGACAGTCGGGACGGTCTTCATTTGGCTTATAGTTTGGATGGGCTGACATGGACTCCCCTGAATCATGGAAAATCATTCTTGATACCCACGGTCGGGAAGAACCGTCTGATGCGTGACCCTAGTATTTGTCAGGCGCCGGACGGAACCTTTCACATGGTGTGGACTTCCAGTTGGACAGACCGGATTATAGGTTACGCTTCTTCTCCCGATTTAATCCATTGGAGTGAGCAGCGTTCTATTCCGGTAATGATGCATGAGCCTGCTGCACATAATTGCTGGGCACCTGAATTGTTTTATGATGAACCTTCGCAAACTTATTATATTTTTTGGGCAACGACCATTCCCGGACGTCACAAGGAAGTGCCGGTCATTGAGAGTGAGAAAGGGTTGAACCATCGTATTTACTATGTTACGACGAAGGATTTTAATACATTTTCTGAAACCAAACTGTTCTTTAATCCTGATTTTAGTGTGATTGATGCAGCTATTGTACGCGATCCGGTGATGAAAGACTTGATTATGGTGGTGAAGAATGAAAACTCGTTGCCGGCAGAGAAGAATTTGAGAATAACACGGACAACACGAATAGAGGATGGATTTCCTACTACTGTTTCTCCTTCTATTACAGGAGATTATTGGTGCGAGGGACCTGCGCCACTTTTTGTAGATGATGTTCTTTATGTCTATTTTGATAAATACCGTAATCATCAATATGGAGCAGTTTGCAGTCGTGATCATGGAAAGACGTGGGAAGATGTGTCTGATCGTGTATCTTTTCCAAAAGGAATCCGTCACGGAACCGCTTTTACCGTAGAGAAGGCTGTACTTGATAAATTGCTTCGTATCCATAACTTTAATCCTCTTGTTCCGGATAATATTGCTGATCCTTCTTTATCCAAATTTGGTGATACTTATTATCTTTATGGTACTACTGATATTGATAAAGGGTTGTCACAAGCAGGTACTCCTGTGGTATGGAAATCTAAAGATTTTGTAAACTGGAGTTTTGACGGGTCACATATTGTGGGATTCGATTGGCATAAAGGACATGAATATGTCAATGCTAAAGGAGAGAAAAAGACGGGATATTTTCGTTATTGGGCACCCGGTAGAGTAGTGGAGAAGAATGGTGAATATTATCTTTATACCACTTTTGTAAAACCGGATGAGAATGCACGTACCTATGTGCTGAAGTCCGACCGTCCCGAAGGTCCTTTCCTTTTTGCCGGACGTAATTCTATATCTTCTCATTCTTTGGATGGGTTTGATCAATCTTGTATTGCTCCGGATATAGATGGGGAACCTTTTGTGGATGATGATGGAACTGCTTATTTATTCTGGCGCCACCGGATGGCTGCCCGTATGACTGACGATTGGCAGCATTTAACCGGTGATACTATTGTGATGAGTACAGCTCGTCAAGGGTATTCGGAAGGGCCGGTTATGTTTAAACGTAAAGGTATTTATTATTACATTTATACTTTGAGAGGGAATCAGAATTATGTAAATGCTTACATGATGAGCCGGCAGTCCCCTTTGTCGGGCTTTGAAAAGCCCGAAGGCAATGATATTTTTCTTTTTTCATCCATTGCCAATAATGTTTGGGGGCCGGGACATGGAAATGTATTTTATAATGAAGAAACAGACGATTATATTTTCGTATATTTGGAGTACGGTGACGGAGGAACTACCCGCCAAGTATATGCTAATCGGATGGAATTTAATGAGGATGGCACTATAAAGACACTTGTTCCTGATGAAAAGGGAGTTGGTTACTTGGCTGTCAGCCAGGAACAGCGCGAAAATAAGGCGCTGAAAGCTTCTTTCAGTGCATCCAGCGTACGTTCTCCCCGTACTTCTAAGGTTGAAATAGAAACTCAGCCTAATTGTCCTTTGGCTGATAAAACTTCGCTTGTCAAGGTGGAACGCACACATATATATCACCCTGGAAATGCAGGCGACCAGTCTAATGGAACACGCTGGATGGCAGAAACAAATGATGATCATCCTTGGCTGATGGTGGATTTGGGTGAAGCCATGCAAGTAACGGAGTGTCAATTTGCCTTTGTACACCCTGCTGAAGGTCATGCCTGGCATCTCGAAAAATCCAATGATGGCACTAATTGGCAACCTTGTGTCGAAGTAAAAGAGGTGAAGGCATGTTCACCTCATGTGGCAACGGTGGGAGATAAAGTACGTTATTTGCGTTTGCACATAGATAAAGGTGCAGCCGGATTATGGGAATGGAAAAATCTATTAAATTACTATTTTATCATGAAAAAACGATTTGTGACCGTTCTTTTTGGCTTGTTCTTTGGCCGGAGGACTTTTTGCACAACAGCCTTGGTTTAAAGACAAGGATTTGACCTTGACCGGTGCTTATTATTATCCTGAGCATTGGGATGAGAGTCAATGGGAGAGAGATTTTAAACAGATGCACGATTTGGGTTTTGAATTCACTCATTTCGCGGAATTTGCTTGGGCGCAATTGGAACCGGAAGAGGGAAAATATGATTTTTCCTGGTTGGATAAAGCGGTGGCTTTGGCTGCCAAATATGATTTGAAAGTCATTATGTGTACTTCTACGGCAACTCCACCGGTATGGCTGAGCCGTAAATACCCTGAAATTTTGATTAAAAATGAAAATGGTACCGTGCTTGATCACGGAGCACGTCAACATGCTTCTTTTGCTTCTCCCGTTTATAGAGAACTGGCTTATAAAATGATAGAGAAGTTAGCTCAGCATTATGGAAATGATTCCAGAATAATCGGCTGGCAGCTCGATAATGAGCCGGCCGTACAATTTGATTATAATCCGAAAGCCGAACTGGCTTTCCGGGATTTTTTGCGTGAAAAATATCATCATGACATTAAAGCATTGAATGATGCCTGGGGAACGGCTTTTTGGAGTGAGGTTTATTCTTCTTTTGATGAAATAACTCTTCCTAAAACTGCCCAGATGTTTATGAATCATCATCAGATTTTGGATTACCGCCGTTTCGCTGCCAGTCAGACAAACGACTTTTTGAATGAACAATGTTTGTTGATAAAAAAATATGCAAAGAACCAATGGGTGACTACTAACTATATTCCTAATTATGAGGAAGGACATATAGGTGGCAGCCCTGCACTTGATTTTCAAAGTTATACTCGCTATATGGTGTATGGAGACAATGAAGGTATTGGTCGCCGCGGATATCGAGTAGGAAATCCGTTGCGTATTGCTTTTGCCAATGACTTTTTCAGACCCATACAAGGTACTTATGGAGTAATGGAACTTCAGCCAGGACAGGTGAATTGGGGGAGTATCAATCCTCAACCGCTGCCCGGAGCTGTCCGTTTATGGATGTGGAGCGTATTTGCCGGTGGAGGCGACTTTATCTGTACTTATCGTTATCGCCAGCCTCTGTATGGCACGGAACAATATCACTATGGCATTGTAGGTACAGACGGAACAACGGTAACTCCCGGTGGACGTGAATATGAGCAGTTCATGAAAGAAATCAGACAGCTGCGGGGACAGGTTGCTGCTCGTGAGGTGAAACCGGCCGATTATTTGGCGCGTCGTACTGCCATTCTTTTTAATCATGAAAATTCATGGAGCATTGAGCGCCAGAAGCAAAATCGTACATGGAATACATTGGGGCATATTGAGAAATATTATCGCACGTTGAAATCTTTTGGTGCGCCTGTAGATTTTATCAATGAAAGCAAGGAGTTTTCCTCTTATCCTGTGGTCATAGCTCCGGCTTATCAATTGGCTGACAAGGCATTGGTAGATAGATGGACTGATTATGTAAAGAAGGGTGGTAATTTGGTCTTAACTTGCCGTACAGCCCAAAAAGATCGCCATGGACGTTTACCCGAAGCTCCTTTTGGTTCCATGATTAATGGACTGACCGGTAATGAAATGGAGTTTTATGATTTATTACTTCCTGAAGAACCTGGCAAATTACGGATGGATGGAAAAGAATATACATGGAATACTTGGGGGGAGATATTGAAACCGGGTAAGGATTCACAAGTATGGGCTACTTATACACAGGAATTTTATGAAGGAAAACCGGCAGTCACTACTCATAAGTTGGGAAAAGGTACTGTTACTTACGTGGGAGTGGATAGTACGGACGGATTATTGGAGAAAGATATTTTGAAGAAACTATATGCGCAATTGAATATTCCTGTGATGGATTTACCATATGGTGTTACTTTAGAGTACCGCAATGGTATGGGGATTGTATTGAATTATACAGATAAACCTTATAAATTCGTACTTCCCTCGGGAGCCAAAGTGTTGATAGGAGAGCCGGTAATTCCTACAGCAGGAGTATTGGTATTTTCTATTACTGATTGAAAACGTATGATTGATAGAACAAAAAGGAGCGACTTCACAGTCGCTCCTTTTTACTTAACCTAAATCTAACCTTTAAATCATAGTCTATGAAAAATCGATTCACTAACCAATCATATTATTAATTTAATTTGTAAACTTCACTTCCGGCAAGCAGGAAACATCCTACTCCAAAATCTTCAAAATCGGGTACTTTGTCGTATGTGACAGGTTGACTGTCTTTCGGTTCTTTTCCGGTTCCTTGTACAAGTCCTAGGAAGCCGTTAGGGTGAACGGCATCTTTCACCATAGCATTCCATGCTTCCAACAAGACTGGCAGGTATTCTTTTCTGTCCAACAGTCCGTTACGTACCCCCCATGCCATGCCATATACAAATAAAGCGGTGCCACTGGTTTCTTTACCTCCGAAGTTTGATTCGTCATGCATACTTACATTCCAAAAACCATCTGTGCGTTGGCAATTTTTGATAGCTTTACTCATGGTCAGGAAATCATTGATATAGTCGGCACGATGTTTTTCATTAGTAGGAATTTCATCCAGTACACGTACCAGTGCTGCATATACCCATCCATTGCCACGACTCCAATAGCAATTCTTACCGTTAGGTTCTTTGTAGGGGGGATCAAAGTCTTGGTCCCTCCACCACAGACCTTCTTTTTGGTTGTACATGCCATTCTCGCCATGTTTGTTACGGGTATATTCATACATATCCCACATCTTGTCGAAATATTTTTGTTCTCCGGTCAATTTTCCAAGTTTGGCAAATACAGGCATTCCCATCTGGATGGCGTCAATCCACCACCAATCATTTACTTGAGGAGTGTTAACCAGCATATCTATATTAGCTTTGACCTTACGGATTCTTTCCGGATCGGGACAAATGTTATATAAATCAATGTAAGTCTGGCTGGCACAGTAATCATCAGCATTGCGAGTGGTGGTACCGTTGCGAAATCCCCATTCGTGGTAATTTGACCAATCGACAGCATATTTATAATATTCATCGCGTGGATAAACGGAGTAAAGAGCCATTAATCCTTCATAATATACTCCGCGTGTCCAGATATTACTAGGACGCGTTACATTTTTTTACAAAAGAAGGAGTACGATAATCGGCATACTTCTTCATGAAGTAATTATTGACTTTTATAACAGTCTTCAACGTTTCTTTTTTGTCCGGCAAGTCTTGTGCTTTTACAACTCCAAAACCTAATGCGACAAAAAGAATGATAGTATTAACTTTTTTTCTTCATCATGTTGTTTTAGTGTTTTAATGGTAGCGCAAAAATAGGATGGTCTGGGATTTTCTACAATGGAAATGTGTACATCTTCCTTGAATATTATGCATGTGTACGCATTTCGAGTGTGTTTTTTATTTATCAGTGTTCTTATTGGGCTATTTGTCTTTATTTGCAGATCGTTCATAAATCTTTTCCCCTTCTTTTATCTCTAGTTCCAAACCTTTAAAATTAACATTGGCCACATTTGAGATACTTAATCCTTTTTGAGCTTTGATATGGCAATTCTCAAAAAAGAATGTATCATTTCCGAATGGAGCCTCTTTAAAACCATACATGGTTCCTGCTGATTGTGCTTCTCCATTTATATTCTTGAAATGGATATTGCGCAAACAGGTCAGTGGATAATGTGCAGGTAGAAGCGGAGGAACCATACGCCATTCCATATTGATATCAAAGATACTGCGTGCTCCTTTGATGATAATATCTTCAAAAGTGATATTTTCCACAGTTCCGCCACGGCTGGGCTGGCTTTTAAAACGTAAGGGACTCCAGTTTTCGTTATCCATCAGGCAGGAACGTATGGTCACATTGCGTATGTCGCCTGATATTTCACTGCCCATAGCCACTCCACCATGACCGTATGCGAAATGACAGTTCTCTATCAGAATGTTTTCACTGGGACGTCCTACTCTGCGTCCGTCCTCGTCTCGTCCGGATTTGATGGAGATACAATCATCATGTGCCTCAATGCGGGTGGAAGTAATCAATATATCATTGGACGAATCGATATCTATGCCATCGGAACTGGGTATATATTCCAATGCACGGATATCGATTCCATCTATAGTGAATCCGTTTGTGTAAAGTACATGAAGACACCATGAGGCCTGATTTATCATTTTTAAACCGGAAATCTTACCTCCCGGGCAATCTGTGAAACATACCAGTCTGGGGCGTCCGGAGTTTCCGAATGGAATTTTTTTTCCATTCTACTCCTTTACCATCAATAACTCCTTCACCATAAACTTTAACTCCGTCTGAATGGTCGAAATTCAAGAAAGCACATCGCCACCTTTTTTCTATGCCTTCAAAACGGGTAGGGATGACAGGAAATTCATTGGGGTCGACAGTGCTGATTAGTTTGGCGTTTTTTTCTATACGTAAATCTACACCACGTGGGAAGAATAGAGCGCCGCTTAGATACTCCCCGGCAGGAATAACTATCGTTCCGCCTCCATTGTGAGCTGCTTCATTAATGATACGTTGTAAAGTGGCTGTTTCCGAATAGCCATTTCCTTTTACGCCATATTCTTTAATGTTATATTCTCTGTTATTTTTTCCGATAGATATGAGCTTGCTTTCCCATGCTTCCAGTTTAATGGTCAGACGGGTGCGATTATTGACAATTGTTGCATTTATCGGTTGGAGTGTGCCATCTGTTGCATTCCATTCTTTTACAACTCCTACTTTATCAAAGTCTGCTGTAAATTCTGTAGCTTTATTCCCTTCATTGAATATGAAGTAGAGGTCGCCATCGGGCATTACTCTGCGTGTGTAGCGGATAGAATCATTGTCAGGTGAAATGATTTTCATTTCTGGTTCCGGAAGGGAAGAGCTTACATGTGCTGTCCATCTGGTGGATGGCTCAATCCTGCTGTTGGTTAAATCTGATAGGGAACCAGGAGCAGTGAAATTTTTGTCAATGAAAGAAGTGGGCTTCTTTCCCCAAAACAGGACTTTTCCTCCACGTGAGGAAAATGTTTCTATTACTTTCCAGGCAGATACGGAAATAACATCTGATGATGGGATAATCAATGTTTCATATCTTTGGCTGCTTTTATTTTCCAGATAGCCGGGACCTATGGTCAGTGCTTCCGTAAAGCATCATCGTTTATGTAGTCAAAATCTCGTTGATGAGTTAACAGCTGTTGGGTAAGAGTGACGATATCCTTATAAACTTCATTGTTACCCAGCCACATAGTAGATGTGGGGTAATACATGGCAATCCGTGCTCCCGGCTTCCCTTGGCTCATCAGGTAAGTAGTGCGATTTGTATATTCATTCAGGCCTTTCATACCAGGATCACTCATCCAATTGCGATGTTTGGATCCTGCCAGCCAGAACATGAATTCAAAGAAGTTAATCCCTCGGGCAATCTGATGATCTACAACAAATTTGGCTTGGGGAATGGTAGGAGAGATGTGGTAAGCTGCAAAACTTTCGCTGAATGCTCTAGGTTTTCCATAAACATGAGCTACAGATGAGGCTAGTTTGGGGAAATCATTAAGGGTACTGGGCCATATTTGGTTCCAGATTGCATCTACTCCGGGTATTTGAACTTTACTTAAGGCTCGAAAATAGTCTCCTTCAGCTTTTACACATGCGGGCATTTCATGTTCTTTGTTAAGATGGGTAATATGGGCTACTCCATTGGCTGCACACCAATCGGCTTGTAATTTGAAAAAGTGGGTGGCAAACAAGCTGGACCAGACATCCCAATAATCGGCTTTTACTCTTTGTTCCTGTATGGTAGGCGAAGCGGTAAAAAAGGAGGCTAGATAGGGAGTCGGATCGTACCCTTTTGTATCTTTGAATGTTTGGACAATGGAAGGAGTCCAAGGTAAATGTGCATAATCGGGTTCATCTCCCCGGAAACCAAGTACGGTGGTACCCAGCTCTTTACCAAGATATTTTTTATACTGTTTGTGTGTCCAATCAATGAATTGTTGTACGGCAACAGGGTTCAGATAATCACACAGAGAATTAGTGGCATCTTTACCGCCATTGGGATTATTAACGGCTCGGGTTACAGCCGTCCGAAAGTCGCTTTTGACTAATAGGATCTTCCAGTCATCCAGCCCGGCGTTGAAACTTATTTTTCCATTATTAATTTCTACAGTTCTGTTAGGAGCGCCGGATGTACTGACGGCTACCGCACTGATGATTTCCGTGCTATTTATTGTTGTCATTACTTCTCCCCGTTTTATCTGTATGGTATCACCTATCACAAGAGCTTGCATTCTCAAATCGGGACGTTCCTGTGAGAATTTTCCTCCTGCAAATCCGCTGGGATATTTTCCTTCATCAATAATCCAGACTTTCATGTCTCGATTTTTTGGCTTCAACTACTCCGGTGCGAATTGCTTTAAACCATTCTTCGGAAAGATATTTGAAAGGTAGTTTGTAACCTGCTTCAAATATTACGGCACGGAATCCTTTCTTTTGATAGAATCCAAGTCATTGCAAATAGTCTTTTTATCCATTTTCCCTTCCCAACCCCATATTACATGGTTGGCAAATTCCACAGGAGGTTCTGCAAATTGTTGTTCTAGACGGGAAAGGGGTG
>ENA-OPYU01000669-OPYU01000669.1-human-gut-metagenome-genome-assembly--contig:-NODE-669-length-13054-cov-2.985612_pt1 | contig 13054 bp, 15 predicted proteins | sample MGYA00242637_ERZ504482 | MGnify/ENA primary metagenome ERZ504482 (study PRJEB26092, sample SAMD00036237) | human gut metagenome | host: Homo sapiens | study: EMG produced TPA metagenomics assembly of...
AGGTACTGAATGAGCCGGAGCGCAATCCTGAAACAGATTCCTGGATGTGGCTCTTCCGCAGTGGAGAAGATGGGCTTCCGCCGATCCTGCTCTATCATTACACAGAGACAAGGGCAAAGTTCCATGCGGCATCTTTCCTACAGGGGTTCAGCGGATATCTGGAGACTGATGGATACCAGGGTTATAACAATCTGCCGGATATCAAACGATGCTCTTGCTGGGCACATGTGAGACGTTACTTCACAGATGCCATACCGAAAGGGAAAGAGTATGATTACAGCCTTCCGGCAGTGCAGGGAGTACAATTCTGCTCCAGGCTGTTTGATTGTGAGCGGTACTCAAAAGCAAAAAATCATACTGCGGAGCAGAGAAAACAGTTCCGTCTTGAAAAGGAGAAACCGATACTGGATGCATTCTGGAATTGGCTGGATCAGCAGCGACCAAACAAAGGGACTCGTTTGGCGAAGGCGGTGAACTATGCCCAAAATCGGAAAGACACCCTGATGACCTATCTGGAAGACGGCCATTGCAGTTTGTCCAATAATCTCACTGAGAATGCAATCAGACCATTCACAGTTGGCCGGAAGAACTGGCTGTTCAGTGCCAGTCCGAAGGGAGCTGCCTCTAGCGCTATTGTGTATACAATGGTTGAGATGGCAAAAGCGAATGACCTGAATACCTACAAATATCTGACATACCTCTTATCACAGCGGCCAGACGCTAAAATGTCAGATGAACAGCTGGAACAGCTTGCCCCATGGAGCGAGACTGCGAAAGCGAACTGTCAAAACTAAACTAGAGTAAAACGCTTGCATCTATCATTTTGGTGCAAGCGTAATTCATGGGTAGCGTAGCAATATTTTGCGCTTACCGAAGAAGGGGAAGTGTAGGAAAAAGAGCTTTACTTTTGTATCAGATTGTGATATGATTCACATAAATTTTTGAGAAAAGGAGGCGCGCAGATGGGCTGGAAAACACCGTATTTGATGATTCAAAAAGGCAACCTTTTTTGGTGTTCAGGCTATCAGTGCGCCCATTTTTAAGGAATTTTAGTCTAAGACCAGAAGCATGGTCTGTCTGTTTCAATTCAAAAAGTGGGCATCATTCTAAAAAATTTTAAGTAGGTGATGCGTTATGAATATCAAAAAATCAACTTCGGAAATTATATCTTTATGAACTTATCAGTGGTTTTCAAATTGTAGATGCAGTATGGGTGGTATTTCTTTTGCAGCGTGGTTTTTCTATTGCACAGGTTGGGATTGCAGAAGGTGTTTTTCATGTGGTGAGTATGTGCTGTGAAATTCCTAGCGGTATGGTGGCAGATTTGATAGGACGCAAAAGAACTTTGGTGTTGTCTGGACTGGTATCAGCAGCAGGGTCTTGTGCATGATTCTTACAATGCGTTTCCCATGATTTTAGTTGCCATGGGTCTGAATGCATTAAGTTATAACCTGGTGTCCGGCTCAAGAGAAGCCCTGACCTATGACAGCCTTTTGGAGGCAGGAGCACAGGAGGAATATCTTAGGGTGTCAGCCATACAGGAGAAATTGTATCTGTTTGTTTTTGCAGCAGCAAATTTATTCAGTGTAGTGACCGTATCCCTGGGATATGAGAAAGGATATTTGATTTCAATGGTGCAGGGGATTTGCTGTTCCATAGTGGCATTCAGGATTTGGGAGCCCGGGAGAGAAAATACAAAACAGCATGCAAAAAAATAGAATTGGACAAGGATTCTAGAAAACATGTTATAGAAAGTGGGAAATTTTTTGTCACTCATGGCTTTGCCGCACGCAGAATGTTGATCAGTGGTGTGGCTGCTGCTGGATATTATATCGTTTTTATGTTATTGCAGCAGCATTTAGTAGAGCAAGGGTTACAGGCAAAATGGATAGGAATTCCACTTCTGCTTATTTCTTTTGGAGGCATGGCAGGAGCGTCTCTTGGAGAAAAGACAGGGAAAGTGAAAATAAAATTTCTGCTGCTTGCAGGTGGAGTGTTGGAAGGTGTTTTGATTGTTTTTAGCGGTATGCCGGCATTGCCGGGATGCGTGCTGGCAGCGGCTTTTGCCCATGGGATATCAGAAATGTTGGCAATTCGTATTGGAGATGAGAATCAGAAAGTATTTTCCAGTGAAGTGCGCGCTACCATGGTATCAGTAGAAAGCATGGTTTATAGTGTTGTTATGGTGGTATTAAGTCCGGTGGTGGGATGGCTGTCAGAGAAATTTTCCATATCCTGGGCTTTTGGCATCCTGGGAATATTTGTTAGCTTTTTAGTCTGTATTTTGGTTTTGTTACCCAAAGAAAGCAACTTTCCAGATTGACAGAAGATTCCAGGACTGCTAATCTATTATTTACAGGAGGGCTTCTATGAAACTGAAAAACGTAATGATTGTGGTAAAAGACATAGAAAGGTCCAAACAGTTTTATAAGAAACTATTTGGACTGGACGTTGTGTTGGAACAGGAAGGAAATGTGATTCTCACAGAAGGATTGGTGCTGCAGGAAGCTAAAATCTGGGAAAATACCATAAACCAGAAAGTGCAGTTTCAGAATCATGCCATGGAGCTGTATTTTGAAGAACGGAATTTTACAGAGTTTTTAGAAAAATTGGAGCATTATGAAGAAACTGTGAGGTATGCAGGTCCAGTGACAGAATATTCCTGGGGAAAGAAGATTCTGCGAATGTATGACCCAGATGGAACCTTGATTGAGGTAGGGACACCATAAGGAGGAAATGCTTATGAGAAAAACACCAAAAAAAGTATGGATTGCTGTGGCAGGCGTTGCTTTAGCAGGATTGCTGATGACAGGAACTTTTCTTTATAAAGATTATGAAAATAAGACGAGCCAAAGTGTGTGCAATTTTGTTCCTCCGCCATGTTTTCGGGGGATGGTAGAAGCGGTGGATATTAAAAACAGTCAGATGACGGTTACTATGGATGAGAAAAGCCTGGTACTGGACTGTGAGAAAGATGCCTACAAGCTTTATAATACAAAGCCGGGTGATAAGGTGAATTTCCGTTGTGAAGAGGAAAAACTGGAGGATGAACTGGTGGAAATCTGGCATTTTGATCGGGAAGAAGAGTAGTACCAAAGAAAAAAGAAGAGGATAAAAGACTTATGGATGGAATAATTTATGATGCGTATGTGAATATTCTAAAGGAGGAGCTTGTGCCGGCAATGGGCTGTACAGAGCCCATTGCGATTGCTTATGCGGCAGCAGTGGCAAGGGAAACTCTTGGGAGTATGCCAAAATCTGTGCGAATCAGCGCCAGCGGCAATATTATTAAAAATGTAAAAAGTGTGGTAGTTCCCAATACAGGAGGACTTCGCGGTATTGCGGCAGCAGCGGCTGCTGGTATTGTGGCAGGAAAAGCAGAGAAGAAGCTGGAGGTTCTGGCAGAGATTACCAAGGAGGAGATAGAAGAGATTTCAGACTATTTAAAAGAGGTGTCTTTCCAGCTTACTGCATCTCAGTCAGGATGTATTTTTGACATTTATATTGAAGTGCAGGATGGAGAACACAGCGCAGAAGTCCAGATTCAGGGTCAGCACACCAATATTGTTCAGATTCGGAAAAACGGAGAGACATTATTTGGAAAAGAATATTCAGAGGAAGAGAATTGTGGAGGTACAGACAAAGAGCTGCTTACAGTAGAGCGTATTATTCAGTTTGCAGATGAAGTGAAGATTTCGGATGTAGAGGAAAACATTATAAGACAAATTGAATATAATACGGCTATTGCACAGGAAGGCTTAAAAGGCAATTGGGGAGCCAATATTGGGAAAATTCTTCTCCAGTCTTATGGCAATAGTGTTCAGAACAGGGCAAAAGCCATGGCAGCAGCAGGTTCTGATGCCAGAATGAATGGTTGTGAGATGCCGGTGGTAATTAATTCTGGAAGTGGAAACCAGGGCATGACAGCATCTCTTCCGGTTATTGTCTATGCAGAGGATATGAAGGTGTCCAGGGAACTGCTCATTCGCGCCCTGGTAGTGTCTAATCTAGTGTCCATCCATTTAAAATCTGGAATTGGAACCTTATCAGCATATTGTGGAGCTACTAGTGCAGGGTGCGGCGCTGGCGCTGGAATTACATACCTTTACGGAGGAGGTTACACACAGGTGGCGCATACGATTGTGAATGCTCTGGCCATTAATTCTGGTGTGGTGTGCGATTGGGGCAAAAGCAAGTTGTGCAGCAAAAATTGCTTCTGCTGTGGAAGCAGGTACTTTGGGTATGAAAATGTATCAATTTGGCAGTCAGTTTTATGGGGGTGATGGAATTGTAGCCAAAAGGAATTGAAGAAACCATTGAGAATGTGGCTCAGCTTGCCAGAGATGGAATGAGAGAAACAGATAAGAAAATTATTGAAATCATGATTGATAAAATCTGATAAGCATAAGGAGGAACAGACTATGAAAATTTTACTTTTTTGACACCAAAAGCTATGATAAGGATTCTTTTGAAAAACAGATTTCTAAATATCCGGAAATTGAAATTGATTATTTAAAAACAGACCTGGCTCCCAAGACAGCGCCTCTGGCAAAGGGCTATGAGGCAGTGTGCGCTTTTGTAAGTTCTGATGTGGGAAGCGCTACCATGGATGCTCTTCATGAGGCTGGGGTAAAACTGGTTCTTATGCGCTGCGCAGGTTTTAATAACGTAGATTTAGAAAAAGCAGAGGCATACGGAATCAAAGTTATGCGTGTGCCGGGATATTCTCCGGAGGCAGTAGCAGAACACGCTATGGCTCTTGCGCTTGCTGCAAACCGCCGCATTCACAAAGCCTATGTAAAAGTAAGAGAAAATGACTTCAGCCTGGGCGGCCTAATGGGCATGAACTTTTATGAAAAAACAGCAGGAATCGTAGGAACCGGAAAAATCGGCGCAGCCATGGCAAGAATTTGCCGGGGCTTTGGCATGAAGGTGATTGCCTATGACGTCTATGAAAATCCGGATTTGAAGGAGTTTGTTACCTATGTGTCTTTGGATGAGCTGCTGGCAACCAGTGATTTGATTTCCCTGCACTGCCCGTTAATGGATAATACCTATCATTTAATTAATAAAGACACCATTGCCAAAATGAAAGATGGTGTTATTCTGGTAAATACTTCCAGAGGCGGTCTGGTAAAGACCAATGATTTGATTGAAGGAATCCGGGCCAGAAAATTTTATGCAGTAGGGCTGGATGTGTATGAGGAAGAAACGAAAAAATGTGTTTGAGGACCGTTCCGATGAGATTCTGGAACATTCTACAACAGCCAGATTATTGTCCTTCCCAAATGTGATGATTACTTCTCACCAGGGATTTTTTACAGAGGAAGCATTGGCAGCGATTTCACAGACAACTTTGGACAATGCAATGGCATTTTTGCATTGGGGAAACCACAGGGAACGAAGTACACAAATAAGTTGTACATGGGTGTAGGAAGAAGGGAATGTGATGAAGAAAAGGCGTGTCACAATGAAAGATGTTGCAGAAAGAGCAGGTGTCTCTACTGCAACTGTGTCCTATGTGCTGAATTATTCCAATACAGAACGAATTAGCCATGAAACAAGGCTTAAAGTTTTTGAAGCAGCAAATGAATTGAATTATATACCTAATATTGAGGCAAGATCACTTTCTGGAAAAAAGAGCTATATGGTAGGCGTGATTATTAACAAGAAAGAGAATTGCAGAAGGAGTATGGTGTATCAATATTATGACTTAGCTGACGAGATACGTACAATTTTGAATGCTATGGGGTATGATATGTTTCTGATTTCAACAGAGGAGATGGAACAGGGGACAGCATTGGGATTTAGAAGAGCATTAGATGCTGTTTTTATTGTGGATATGGAAGAAGAAGGATTTAAAAGACTGGCAAGTCAGTTTTATGTTCCAGCTATTTTTATTGATGGATATGTTTCAGACCCTTTATTTTGTAAAATATTAGTAAATGGAGAGGAATTGCTGAATAAAGCGGAAGAACAGCTGGGAAAGGATTTTTATGTTGTCATGGAAGACTGCTTTAATGATAATTTGCTGAAAAGTGTGAAGAAAAGAATTGATGACCAAAATATCTTTATTCATAAAAAGGGAAATAGTCTTCCAGAATTTTTGCAGACACATAGACAGCAAAAAGGATTGGTTATTGGCGAGATTTTAGGTATGCAGGCAGAAAGTTATGTGGATAACAGAAACCTATGTGTGGTTGTTCAGTCGGATATGGATTTGATGTTGCTTCCAGACACCAAAATTCTGGTGGTAAGCAATAAGGAAAAAGCCAGAAAGGCAATAGAAGTGATGAGAAAACTTTTGCATGTAGATGGAAAACAAGAAGATTCAGAGCCGGTTCATGACATTGTTTATGTTGACATTCATTGAATGAAAAGAAAAGTCAAAAAAACATAAAGTAGAAAGAAATTGTGGGAATTGCATAAAACTACAATTTCTTTTCCTTTTTGCAAGAAAACTTATTAAGCACTTAATGAAAAAATATAAATTCAGAAGGAAAAAGGAAAAAGTAGGCGTTTTTTTATACTTAACAAAATATATATTAAGTTATCATAAGTAATAATATACAAAATATATTTATACATAATCATGAAAAGTAGAAAAATGACGAAAAATGGTTGACGGTATATCATAAAATTCATATAATATAAGCGTTTAAACGCGTAAGTTAAAGCTCTGAAAAGAAAAGAGAGGAGGAACATAGAAATGAAGAAAAAGAAAGGAGCGCTGTTATTATCTGTTTTCTTCTGTGGAAGCGGACAATTTTTTGTCTATAAACAGCGTATGAAAGGAGCTGCGTTATTTTTTATCCCAGACATTGATTCTGATTATAGAATTAATGAGCGGATATTGGTTGGAATATGCCCAAGGATTGATACCTGACTTTTCCATGCGGCTTCACGGAGGATTTTTTACAAAAGGAATCTGGGGATTGGTTACGTTAGGGGAAAAGGCAGGAGGAAAGTATGGAGACCACTCAACAATGCTATTGATTAACGGAATTATAGCGTTAATTATCTTAGCTATTGTATTTGGTATCTATGTATGGAATCTGTATGATGTATGGAAGTACCAAGAAGAAAAGGAAGAACGAAATAAATTAACGCTACAACAGCTTTTTTCAAAAAATCTTCCCTATGTGATTGTACTTCCTATAGGAATTGCTTTTATCTTTGTTGTAGTTATGCCGATTATTTTTACATTTTTGACATCATTTTTGAACTATAACAGAAACCATCTGCCACCGGGACAATTATTGGATTGGGTAGGGCTGGATAATTTTAAAAAGTTGTTTACTGTGTCAATCTGGTCAAAGACTTTTTTTAAAGTTTTGGGATGGACGATTGTGTGGACTTTATTTTCTACTTTAGGACCCTATTTTCTTGGATTATTCCAGGCGTTAATTTTAAAGCATGAGGCAGTAAAATTCCGAAAAGTATTCCGGGCAATTCTTATTTTGCCATGGGCAATTCCACAGATGGTAAGTCTGCTGGTATTTCGAAATCTTTTGAATGGCCAGTTTAGCCCGATTAATCAGTTCTTAATGGATATTGGCGTGATTTCAGAAAATATTGGATTTTTATCAGATCCTGTATCAGCAAAAGTAGTAGTTATTCTAGTTAGCTTCTGGCTGGGATTTCCAATGTTTATGGTTATGATGATGGGTGTGTTATCAAATATGGACCAAAGTCTTTATGAGGCTGCTTCCATTGATGGAGCGAATCATATACAAAGCTTTCAGAAAATCACACTTCCGTTGGTATTCAGGGCAACAATGCCCAACCTGGTCATGAGTATGGCAGCAAACTTTAATGGATTTGGTCTGATATATTTCCTGACACAGGGTGGTCCTACAAACACAGAAATGCAGTTTGCAGGAGATACGGACATATTGATTTCCTGGATTTATAAATTGACATTAAATCAGCAGATGTACGATATTGCGGCTGTTATGAGTGTGCTGCTCTTCCTTTTGGTCGGCGCAGTTTCTCTATGGAACTTCAGAAGAACTACATCATTTAAGGAATTATAGGAGGCAGGAAAAATGAAGCAAAAAAATTATGGCAGTTTTGGTTAATGCTGAACTTGTATTCATGTCCCTGATTGTTCTGATTCCTGTTGTATGGATTATTTTATCTGCGTTTCAGTCAGGTAATGCCCTTGGAAATATTTCACTATCAGGTCTTACCCTGAATAATTTTCGTAGATTATTTTCAGAGACAAACTATAGTCTGTGGTTTTTAAATACTTTGGAAAAATAGCTGTAATTAGTACAGTCTGCGCAGTAACTTTAATCATGCTTACTGCATGGGTTATGTCAAGATTTCGTTTTAAAGGCAGAAAGACAGGACTTCTGACAGTCATGATTTTGTCTATGTTCCCTACTTTTCTGTCTATGACAGCTATTTATACATTGTTTCTTACACTTGGGTTAATTGGAAACCCGATTTCTATGATTATTGTGTATTCTGTTGGGGCTGTTCCTTATAATACTTGGCTAGTTAAAGGATATTTGGATGGATTGCCTATGGCAGTGGATGAGGCTGCTTATATTGATGGTTGCACAAAGATTCAAACCTTTTGGAAGATTGTGTTACCTATGGCAAAACCGATTATCACATATTGTGCAGTGTCACAATTTATGATGCCATGGATGGATTATATCCTGCCCAATATTCTTCTGTCGGGAAATAAAAGTAAGACTTTGGCAGTAGGATTGTTTGAATTGATTAATGGAACAGATACTACTAATTTTACAGTTTTTGCAGCAGGTGCAGTTTTAGTGGCGGTTCCTATTACAATTGTATTTATTTTATTTCAAAAGTATCTTGTCCAGGGTGTTGCCGCTGGTGCAGATAAAGGATGAAAAAAGAAGCAGGAGGAAAAGTTTGACATGAAAAAACAAGTAATATCAATGATGCTGGCAGGTATGATGCTGCTGAGTATGCTTGGAGGATGTGGAAAGAAAGAGATTCCGGTAGAAGAAGAGACAAATAAAGAAAGCACAAAAGAACTGGCTCCAGAGGAAGATGCCAAGTTGAAATTCTGGGTAGGAGGAGGAAAATTAGAATACGGACAGGCTGTTGCAGAGGCTTTTGAGGAAGAATACGGAGTTCCTGTAGAAGTAGAAGAGGCAGGAATGGATATCGTAAACAAAATGACTTTAGATGGACCAAGTGGAAATGGTGCAGATGTATTTATGGCACCTCATGACGCATATTTGACAGCAAAGGATTCAGGGATTCTTCTGGAACTGGATGAAAAAGGTAGAAGATGAAGTCAGGGATGTGGTCAGTGATATTGCAGTAAAAAACAGTGGAAACCGATGACAAGTTATATGGTGTTCCTGTATCAATTGAATGTTATGCGTTGTTATATAACAAGGATTTGGTAAAAGGGGAACCTGCAACAACTATGGAGCAGATTATAGAAGAGGCAAAAGAGTTCAACAATCCGTCTGAAAATAAATTCTGGTTTTTAAATGTTGTGACAGAAGGATATAATGTATTTCCATTTTTGAGTGTGGATGGATTTATGCCATTTGGCCAAGACGGGAAAAACAATGACGATCCTGGATTTGGAACACCGGAATTTTTGAAAGCATTGGAACGAGTAAGAGATTTGCATAAGTTAATTCCTATTAATGCGGATGATTTAAAAATTGAAACGATTACCCAGTTAGAACAGAACTTTATGGAAGGAAGAACCGCTTATTATCCAATTGGTCCATGGTTAATTAAAACTTTAAAAGAGCAGAATGTTAATTTTGGTGTAACAACACTTCCGACTATGGATGGAAAACAGATGAAAACAATGGCTGGTGTACAGAACGCGTATGTTTCCGCATACTCTGATTATCCACAGGCAGCACAGCTTTTTGCACAGTATTTGGTTTCAGAAAAAGGCGCAGAACTTCTTTATGAAAAGGCATATAATGTAACTGCCAGAAAAAATGCAGATGATGTAAAAGGTCTGAAAGATGACGAAGCATTAAAAGTTTACGTAGAGGCATTCAAGGATGCCGTTCCAATGCCGCAGGTAAAACGGATTTCTTATTACTGGACTACCATGCAGAGTGTATTAAGTGCAGTATTTGATGGAAAAATGACACCAGAAGAAGGTGCGGCAAAAGCGCAGAGTGATTTTGATGCATTGGTAGCTAGCGAGTAGAGGGGAGAATTTTATGAGTTTTACAACAATTCTGCATCAGGCAAAGAGTGAGTATGCGTATGCATATGATGAAAATACATTGCATCTCAGACTGAAAACTACAAAAGGAAAAGTACAGAGAGTGGAAGTGCTGGCTCTGGATCCATTTAATTGGATTCCCCGTAATGATGGTTCTATGATTTATGACCTGGATAAAAAGTCTATTATTAAAGGTGTTATGGAAAAAGAGCAGGTGACGGAGGAATATGATTGCTGGTTTGCAGAAATTGGCAATCAGGATTCCAGGCGATGCAAATACTGTTTTCTTGTAGAAGAGGGTGGCAAGGAATTTATTGTGGGCTGCCATGACAAAATACCTTATTCAGGCAAGGAAGAGGAATTGTATAATCTTTTCAATTATTATAACTATCCATATATTAATGAGGAAGATTTGTATCAAGCTCCTGCATGGGTGGAAAATACAGTGTGGTATCAGATTTTTCCAGAACGTTTCTGTAATGGAACTCCAGATGATGGAAGAGAAGTTTTAGCGTGGGGCAGTGAAGAATTAGATGGCGCATTGAAGAAGTTTGGGGGAAATCTGGAAGGCATTATTCAAAAATTAGATTATATCCAGAAAATGGGATTTACAGGGATTTACATGACCCCTATTTTTGAATCTCCAAGTTCTCATAAATACGATACAACGGATTATTTTAAAGTAGATCCTGAATTTGGAGATAATGAGATACTGGGAAGACTGGTAGAAGAAGCACATAAAAGAGGGATTCGTGTTATGTTAGATGCAGTGTTCAATCACTGTGGATTTCAGCATCCTTTCTGGCAGGATGTGTTAAGAAAAGGAAAAAAATCTGAGTATTATGACTGTTTTTATATTCTGGATGAATCTATGCCTGTTTTTGATGGGGAAATTGTAGACGGACTTCCACAGGAGGTTCCAAGAGAAAGATTAAAATACAGAACCTTTGCCTATACGCCCACTATGCCAAAATGGAATACTGGAAATCCAAAGGTGAGAAAGTATCTGATGGATGCGGCCTGCTACTGGGTAGAAAAATATCATATTGATGGATGGAGACTGGATGTATCTAATGAAGTTTCACATGATTTCTGGAGGGAATTTAGAAAAAGAATTAAGGCAATCAATCCAGATGTTTATATTTTGGGAGAAAACTGGGATAATTCACTTCCATGGTTGCAAGGGGATCAGTTCGATGCTGTTATGAATTATGAATTTGCCATGCCCGTGTGGAATTACTTTAAAAAAGAGGAAAAGGGAAGCTTCACATATTCTGCAAAAGAATTTCGCAACGGAGTATCAAAGGTTTTAACATCCTATCCAAGACATGTGGCGCGAAATATGTTTAATCTCCTGGAAAGCCATGACACAGAAAGAATTTTGAACAGAACAAATGGTGATACAGATATGGCGAAACTGGCTTATATTTTCTGTTTACTTTTCCAGGAGCACCTTGTGTGTATTATGGAGGAGAAATAGGTATGGGAGGCGGTGAACATAGTAATCGCCAATGCATGATTTGGGAAAAAATCAGGACAGAATCAGGAATTGTCTCAATTTGTACAGGAAATGATAGAATTGAGAAAAGAGCATGATAGTTTCCGTTCAGCACAGTTTCAGTGGCTGAACCAGGAAGGGACAGAGGATTGTCTGTTCTTTAAGAAAACAGGGGAAAAGGAAATGCTTTATGTATTTATGCAGAAAGAAGGAAAAAGACATACATATCCAGTACCATTGGAGTTAAGAGGAAAAGAATGCGTGGATTGTATTTGCAAAGAAAAAATTTTCTTTAGGAGAGACCTTTGAGCTTAATCGTAATGGATACCAGATATATTTACTTCCAGATTTAGAGCAGAAATCCTGAGACAGGAGAGGAGAAATTATGACAACAATCGAAGAAAGATGGATGCAGCTTTGCGGCAAAGACATAGAAGCATGTAGTTATGAAGAATTGTATCCTGCATTAATGGAAATTGTGCGGGAAAAAAGTAAAGAACGAGAACAGCCCGTAACTGGGAGAAAACTCTACTACATTTCCGCAGAATTTTTAATTGGAAAGCTGTTAAGTAATAATCTGATTAATTTGGGAATTTTATGAAGAGGATGAAAGTATGTTTGAAAAAACATGGGAAATCTATGGCTGGACTGGAAGAGACTGAGCCGGAACCGTCTCTTGGAAACGGAGGTCTGGGAAGACTGGCTTCCTGTTTTCTGGATTCCCTGGCAACTTTAAATCTGCCGGGAGATGGTGTGGGACTGCGTTACCATTGCGGTCTGTTTCACCAGAAATTCCAGAATAATATGCAGAATGAGGAGCCGGATTACTGGTTGGAAAAGGATAGCTGGGCAGTCAGAACAGATGTTGTGTATCCGGTCATGCTTCAAAAATCAAAAAATATGGAGCACGTCTGTATCAGGTAGATGTGACAGGGTATGAAGGTCGCACCAATAAATTGAATCTTTTTGATTTAGATACAGTGGATGAAAGTATTATTGAAGATGGGATTTCTTTCGATAAAGAGAAAATTGATAAGAATCTGACGCTGTTTCTTTATCCGGATGACAGTGATGATGCAGGCCGCATTCTTCGTATTTATCAGCAGTATTTTATGGTAAGCGCAGGAGCGCAGATGATTTTGGAAGAGTGCGAGAAAAGAGGAAGTAATTTGCATGATTTGGCCGAATATGCCGCAGTTCAGATTAATGATACACACCCTTCCATGGTAATTCCGGAACTCATTCGTCTGTTGGAAGAAAAGGGGATTGCGTTTGGAGAGGCAGTAGAAATAGTTACAAAAAATCGTGTGCTTATACAAATCATACAATTTTGGCAGAAGCATTGGAAAAATGGCCGATGGAAT
>ENA-OPYU01000670-OPYU01000670.1-human-gut-metagenome-genome-assembly--contig:-NODE-670-length-13043-cov-2.766646_pt1 | contig 13043 bp, 13 predicted proteins | sample MGYA00242637_ERZ504482 | MGnify/ENA primary metagenome ERZ504482 (study PRJEB26092, sample SAMD00036237) | human gut metagenome | host: Homo sapiens | study: EMG produced TPA metagenomics assembly of...
ATATCCCTAACCACGACTGGTTTAATAATCTCGATAACTACGTGCAGACCAACCACGATAAAGAGGCTTATTTCGATCCTTACGTCTCGGATTATGATAAGGAGACGATGCTGAACGGCTGGTTTGTCCCGAGCATGCCGGACTTGAACCAAAAGAACCCACATGTAGCCAAATACCTTATCCAGAACTCGATCTGGTGGATCGAGTATTGCGGCGTGGATGGTATCCGTCAAGATACGTATCCGTATGCCGACGTGGACATGATGCGGAATTGGTGTACGGAGGTCATGAACGAGTATCCGGAGTATAACATCGTAGGCGAGGCGTGGATGAACTACACGATCGGTTCCGCTTATTGGCAGAAAGGCAGCCGGTTGAACTTCGGGCAGGATACCGAGCTGAAATCGGTAATGGATTTCCGCTTGATGGGTATCGCAAGTAAGGCGTTCCATGAGGAGACTGGGTATTCCGGAGGCTTGCATACGATCTTCGAGCATATGTGTTATGATTATGTATATCCCGATATCTATAATGTATTGCGTTTCTTGGAGAACCATGATACGGATCGTTTTCTTCCCTCCATGCCTAAGTCTGTCGATGATTTGTACGCGTTCAAGCAAGGGGTGACATTCTTGTTGACGATCCCCGGTATTCCCCAGCTCTATTACGGGCAGGAGTTGCTGATGAATGGCACCAAGGAGAAGGGAGACGGATATATCCGCTTGGATGTTCCCGGTGGCTGGCCCGGCGACAAGGTGAATCAATTCGAGGCATCCGGTCGCAGCGAGGTGCAAAATGACGCATGGAATTTCCTCCGTACTTTATTGAAATGGCGCAAGGGCAACGATATCATCGCTAAGGGTAAGATGAAACATTTCATGGTGAACCAAGGTGTCTACGTGTACGAGCGCAGTCTGGATGGCCGGAGCGTATTGGTCTTGATGAATGGCAGCGATAAGGAGGTGAACCTCCCGTTGGCCCGCTATGCGGAAGTATTGCGAGGTAAAACCTCCGGAAAAGAGATATTAACCGGAAAGGAGATTCCATTGGGAGACGAATTATCCTTGGCACCAAAAGGGATCTTCGTGCTGGAAATGTGATACCATTAGCCCCGATGATTTTTCATTCGGGGACCTATTTATAGATTACTAATAATTAAATCGGGAGGCCTCTTAAACCTCCCGATTTTCTTTTCATATATACTATTTTAATCTCTTTTCAAGAATCAATTGATGCCTGCATTGAATGCCGTTCTCCCAGATAGGTTCGGCATAGTTCCGCACGAAATAATCGCGATCTACGGCAACCAAGTCGAAGCCTTCCTGTTGATAAAGCATCATCGGGCCGGCGGCTGAGGTTCCGGTGCAAATACGCAAAAGCTCGACATCTTGAGCCGGAGCCCATTTATTAGATACATGCCGTAATAGTTTCCGGGCGATTCCTCGCCGACGGAAGATATCCGCCACGGCAAGGTTCATAATCTCCGCCTTGCCACCCTCCTCCTTGCGAACCACGATCACGCCGGCAACGGAATTTCGTACCGTAGCGATAAAGCAATCCGAATCCTTTAGGTAAGCCTCTACTTTCTCCCGATCCGGATCGGCTTCCAGCAGTAACTCATAAGGAGGGAATAAAGCTACTTGTATCTCCGGCTCCCCGTTAGCGACGATCTCTATTATATTTCCGTCAGGATCTCGGATTACACCCTCATAGTAACCATCCCCGGAAGTGCGGGTCTCACCGGCGATCGTGTATCCATCCATCCGGAAACGTTCGATCATTTGATCCACTTGCTCCTTCTTATCCGCATGAAAGGCCAGATGAGCCAAGCCGATATGATCCTTGTCGTAAGCCTCAGTAATATCTTGCCGTTGCATGATCTCCAAAGCGGGGCCACTCTCGAAAGAGACGAAATAAGAGGCGAACCCTTTCTTTGGATTCACATATTTCTCATTACTCTTACCGTTGAAATACTTTACATAGAAATCCCGTAAACGTTCCAGATGATTCGTCCATAGGGCGATGTGTGTTAACTGCATAAGTTGGAGGTTTTAATTTGTCACTGCCAAAGATACGAAAAATCAGACATGGTTCCCTACATTATCGTCGGGATAATCCATGCCTGATTATAGTTTTCCTCTTATTCGCAATTATTTACAAATCCGGCAACCGGCGCATTTAGCCAGTTCACCGCGGAAACGTTTCTCTACCAGTTTATGCAAACGGTCTTTCAACGCCTCCAAGCGTACATGGTCGATCACGTCGGAAGTGAAAGCCACGCTCAATAACATACGGGCCTCGTCACGCGGGATACCGCGACTTTGCATATAGAACAAAGCGTTCTCATCTAACTGACCGGTCGTCATACCGTGCGAGCATTTTACGTCGTCTGCGTAAATCTCCAGTTGCGGCTTGCTGTACATACGGGCCTCACGGGTAGCGCACAGATTACGGTTCGTCTGGTAAGCGGCAGTCTTCTGGGCATCCTCTTTCACCAAGATACGTCCACTGAAGACACCTACGGCATGATCATTCAGTACGTTCTTGAACAACTCGTTGCTGGTACAATTCGGGACCGCATGGGTGATATGGCTATAGGTATCCATCTGTTGCTCCTTGTCCAGAACGGACATACCGCATAAGGTAGACTCGGCATACTCGCCATTCAGTTCCACATAATAATTGTTGCGAGTCAAGCCATTCGTCAACGTAATACCGTTTACCAAGACATTGGTCGAAGCCGCCTGCTTTACGTGTACGGAAGAGAAACGGGTCGTAGACTCGCTGCTTTCTTCCAAATCATAATAATCAAAGCGAGCACCTTCCTCCGCAAAAATCTCAACCACTTGAGTCGCCAAGAATTTCACGTCATCGATACTATGATCGCAAACCAATAGCTTCGCTTCCGAATGAGGTTCCATAATCACCAGAACACGACGGTTCGCCATCGTATCCACATCGCTACGGAAAATATTCACCAATTGGATAGGACGCTCAACCACGACATTTTTCGGTACATACACCACGAAACCATCTTGGGCTAACATCGTATTCAACGCAATAATACCATCCTTGCTACTCGGCGCCGCCTTTCCGTAATACTTGGAAGCGATCTCCGGATATTGCTCCGTAAAAGCCTTCAACCCTCCAGCATACACGCCTTCCGGCAAATGCGTTTTTGGCAATTCCTTATCGTAAAACGTATCGTTCACGACAAAGTATAACGATGTGCTCAGGTTCGGCACGTCACAACGGAACACGTCATAAGGATTCACTGGGATAGCGACCCGGTTGATATTCAAACCGTAATCCGGAGCGAACGCTTGGGCTACATCCGTATATTTATAATCCTCGCTTCTCGTGGAGGGGAATCCGAGTCGCTCAAAGTTCGCCAAGGCATCAGCCCTAAGGGCATTCATCACCGGCGTACTATGACGACATACCAGATCCTCACATTGGGCGAAAAGATCGATATATTGTTGCTCGGCCTTCATATTACTCATCTCCCATCTCTTTCTTGATCCAGTCGTAACCTTTCTCTTCCAGTTCCAAGGCCAATTCCGGACCGGCGGTCTTCACGATACGGCCTTTGTAAAGCACATGAACCACATCCGGCTTGATGTAATCCAGCAGACGCTGATAGTGCGTGATTACGATAGCGGCATTCTCCGGAGTCCTCAACTGGTTCACGCCATGCGCTACGATACGCAAGGCATCGATATCCAAACCACTATCCGTCTCATCCAAGATCGCCAATTTCGGCTCCAGCATCGCCATCTGGAAGATCTCGTTCCGCTTTTTCTCTCCACCGGAGAAACCTTCGTTCACGCTACGGCTGGCTAGTTTATTATCCAGCTCGACGATCGCACGCTTCTCACGCATCAATTTCAAGAAGTCCGTAGCCGAAACCGGTTCCAGACCGTTATATTTACGGTGCTCGTTCAACGCCGCACGCATAAAGTTCACCATACTAACTCCCGGGATCTCGACCGGATATTGGAAGCTCAAGAAAATACCCTCACGGCTACGGTCCTCAGGAGAAAGATCCAACAGATTCTTACCGTTGAAGATAACCTCTCCTTCCGTTACCTCAAAAGCGGGATTACCTACCAATACACTACTTAACGTACTTTTTCCGGAACCGTTCGGTCCCATGATAGCATGTACCTCACCCGCTTTCACCGACAGGTTGATACCTTTCAATATCTCTTTGCCATTTACGTTGGCATGTAAATTCTTAACCTCTAACATCTTTTCTAATTGAAATTGAAAGTTGAAAATTGAAAATTATTCTATCCTACGCTGCCTTCCAGCGAGATCGTTAGTAATTTCTGAGCCTCGACGGCGAACTCCATCGGTAACTTATTCATTACCTCACGGGCATATCCATTCACGATCAAACCGACAGCCTCTTCTACCGAGATACCCCGTTGCTGGCAATAGAACAATTGCTCCTTCGCTGATCTTACTCGTCGTAGCCTCATGCTCCACGATCGCCGTCTCATTCTGAATATCAGCGTAAGGGAACGTATGAGCTCCACAAGTAGAGCTATTAGTAACAAACTATCGCATTGGCTATGGTTACGGGCGCCTTCCGCACGGCGGACACCTTTACCAATCCCCGATAGCTATTCTGGCTATGACCGGCAGAGATACCCTTGGATACGATCGTACTTTTCGTATTCTTACCCAGATGGATCATCTTCGTACCCGTATCCGGCCTGTTGGTAATTATTGGTCACGGCAACCGAGTAAAACTCACCTACCGAGTTATCACCCGCCAAGATACAGCTCGGATATTTCCAAGTGATCGCCGAACCGGTCTCTACTTGCGTCCAAGAGATCTTGCTACCCTCACCTTTGCACAAACCTCGTTTCGTCACGAAGTTATAGATACCGCCTTTACCTTCCTTATCACCCGGATACCAGTTCTGTACGGTAGAATACTTCACCTCAGCACGCTCGTTCGCCACGATCTCCACGATAGCGGCATGCAATTGGTTCTCGTCACGCATCGGCGCCGTACATCCTTCCAGATAACTTACATACGCCTCATCGTCAGCGACAATCAAGGTACGCTCGAACTGTCCGGTATTAGCGGCATTGATACGGAAATACGTACTCAGCTCCATCGGGCAACGTACGCCCTTCGGTATATAAACAAACGAACCGTCCGAGAACACGGCCGAATTCAAGGCGGCGAAGAAATTATCACGATAACCAACCACGCTGCCCAAATACTTCTGCACCAAGTCAGGATGATGTTGTACAGCCTCGCTGAACGAACAGAAAATAATCCCCTTCTCCGCAAGATTCTCCTTGAAAGTAGTCTTCACTGAAACACTATCCATCACGGCGTCTACCGCCATTCCGCTTAAATGCTTCTGTTCTTCCAAAGGAATACCCAGTTTATCGAATGTTTTCAACAACTCAGGATCTACCTCATCCAAGCTCTTTGGTCCCTCCTTTTTTCTTAGGGGCGGCATAATAGATAATGTCCTGATAATCGATCGGCGGGATATTCAAGTGAGGCCATGTAGGCATCTCCAACGTCTGCCAATGGCGAAAAGCCTTCAAACGGAACTCGAGTAACCATTCCGGCTCGTTCTTCTTGGCAGAGATAATACGGACCGTCTCCTCGTCTAATCCACGATGGATCACCTCCGTATCAATATCGGTAACGAAGCCATATTTATAATCTCCGCTCGTTACCTCATTAATTATATGATTTGAATCCTGCATAATTCAAAAAATTAACCATTGATAAAAGCCCTTCATTCTCCTAATGAAAACAAATTATGTGGGAAAATTGTTGGTACTATTTGCTTCACGCTATAATTAAAAACGAGATTCTATCTTTGATTGGCGATGAATCAAGACCGATCCACGATCCACGAACTCCAGCGCGTTCAACAGCAAACTGGTAAAGACCAAAACGACCAGCAACCCGAAAAAACCACCAAACAAATGGTTGATAACGCTCAACGGTGTCGCCCTACCACCTTGGTAACCAGTTCACCGCTAGGATAAATACCCCATAATCAAGATAAAACCCGCTATATAACTCAAGATCGTAACCCCTTCTTCCGGAAACCAACCCAACGCCAAGATATATCCTTTCAGCCAAGCCGCCGCTTTTCCGCAGAAAAAGATCGCAATCACTAGGGCTATAAGCGAAACAACCTGTTTGATGATTCCATCAAACAGGCCTTTCACAAATCCTATCCCTGCCAGACATAGCAATGTAATGTCCAACCAGTTCATCGTTATAACGTCTTCTTAATTTCTGTCTCTTCGTAAGCCTCGATCATATCGCCCACTTGGATATCGTTGAAGTTCGTAATATTCAAACCGCAATCCAAGCCAGCCACGACCTCTTTCGCATCGTCCTTGAAACGTTTCAAAGAGCCTAGCTCGCCGGCATAGATAACGATACCGTCACGTATCAAGCGGATCTTGTTCGTACGTTTGATCTTGCCTTCCTTAACCATACATCCGGCAACCGTACCGACCTTGGTGATCTTGAATACCTGCTGAACTTCCACATAAGCGGTAATCTCCTCCTTGATCTCCGGAGAAAGCATGCCTTCCATAGCGCTCTTCACCTCCTCGATCGCATCATAGATGATAGAGTACAAACGGATCTCTACACCTTCCTTCTCGGCGTTTCTACGTGCTTGCAAAGACGGACGAACTTGGAATCCGATAATGATAGCGTTCGAAGCCGCTGCCAAAACCACATCCGACTCGGAAATCTGGCCAACCGCCTTATGAATTACATTCACCTGAATCTCCTCGGTAGACAAACGGATCAAGGAGTCGGACAAAGCCTCTACGGAGCCATCCACATCACCCTTCACGATCACGTTCAACTCTTGGAAGTTACCCACGGCGATACGACGTCCGATATCATCCAAGGTAAGCATCTTCTGCGTACGAAGACCTAACTCACGCTGCAATTGCTCACGACGGTTAGCGATCTCACGCGCCTCTTGCTCAGTCTCCAATACATTAAATGTATCACCGGCCTGAGGAGCACCGTTCAGACCGAGGATCAATACCGGCTCGGAAGGACCAGCCTTCTCCACCCGTTGATTACGCTCGTTGAACATCGCTTTGATACGTCCTTGATGAGTTCCCGCCAAAACGATATCTCCCATCTTCAACGTACCGTTCTCCACCAATATGGTAGATACATAGCCACGTCCCTTGTCCAAAGAAGACTCGATGATAGAACCAACCGCACGTTTTTTCGGATTCGCTTTCAAATCCAACAGGTCGGCCTCCAACAGTACCTTCTCCAACAACTCCTCGACACCGATACCTTTCTTAGCGGAGATCTCTTGACTCTGGTACTTACCCCCCCTAGTCTTCCACCAAGTAATTCATATTCGCCAACTCCTCCTTGATCTTCTCAGGATTAGCATGTGGCTTATCGATTTTATTAATAGCGAAAACAATAGGAACACCGGCAGCCGAAGCGTGATTAATCGCCTCGATCGTCTGAGGCATCACGTTATCATCAGCGGCCACGATAATAATAGCGATATCCGTCACCTTCGCGCCACGGGCACGCATAGCGGTAAACGCCTCGTGACCCGGAGTATCCAAGAACGTGATACGGCGGCCATTCTGCAACTTCACGTTGTAGGCTCCGATATGCTGCGTGATACCACCAGCCTCACCGGCGATTACGTTCGCGCTACGGATATTATCCAATAAAGAAGTCTTACCATGGTCAACGTGTCCCATCACCGTTACGATAGGCGGACGGGCTACCCAATCCTCCTCGTTATCATCTTCCTCATCAGCGTTGATCGCCTCGACAACATCCGCGCTTACATATTCAGTCTTATAACCGAACTCCTCAGCCACGATATTGATCGTCTCCGCATCCAGGCGCTGATTGATCGAAACCATAAGGCCGATGCTCATGCAAGTACCGATAACCTCCGTTACAGATACGTCCATCATGTTCGCCAAGTCGTTGGCCGTAACGAACTCGGTCAGCTTCAATACCTTGCTTTCCAGTTCTTCCTGTTCCATCAACTCGTGCTCACGTTTCACAGCGGCGTCACGTTTATCACGACGGTATTTAGCCCCCTTATTATTCTTATTATTCTTGTTGGTCAAGCGAGCCAAAGTCTCCTTGATCTGCTTTTGAACATCCTCTTCGCTAACTTCCGCTTTCACCGGCTTCTTCAAGCGAGGCTTACGGTCGTTATTCGGACGATCGTCACGATTCGGGCGCGGATAATTCGTACCCGGCGTATTATTCACGTCTACTCGATCTTTCTTGATACGTTTACGCTTCTTCTTAGCGTCACCTTCCTCACCCGGTTTGGTGGGAGCGTTCGGTTTAATCAAAGTAGGCGAATTCGGACTCTTATGAGGAGCGCCCGGACCGTTGCTATTATTACCCGGCCGATTGTTATTAAACTTTTGCTTCTCATCACGCTCTTTCCGCTTCTCCTCCTTCGTTTTCTTCTTCGGACGAGTCGATTGGTTAAGCGCATCCAAGTCAATCTTACCGGTTACCTTGATCTTTGATTCCAATTTACCGAGTTCAAACGGAAAGATTATCGTCTTTTTTCCTCGGTCTTCTCTACTTCCTGTTCCGGTTTCACACTTTCCACCTTAGGTTCCGCAACAACCGGTTGCTTCTCTACGGCTTTTTTCTTTTTCCACTTCCACTACTATAACTTTTTCTTCTTTTTTCTCCGTGGGAGCCTGCGCAGGCTGCGCGGGTTTAACAGGAGCTTGAGCAGCGGGAGCGGCAGGCGCTTCCTTCACTTTCGGCTCTTCCTTTACCTTAGGCTCTTCTTTCACCTTCGGCTCCTCTTTAGCCTTCGGCTCTTCCTGCTGATTTTTTATGTTGTCCACCATCCAAATCGATATGACCCTTCATTACGATCTTAGGCCTGAATTCTTCCGGTATCACTGTCTTTATTTCCGCAGTCTTCTCTTCTTTCACAGAAGGAGCCTCTTTCTGCGCACGATCCGCCGCAAAATTACGATCTTTCTCAGGCAGATCCTTTCCAAACTCTTTTACGAGCAAAGCATACTGTTCATCACTGATCCTCGTGTTGGGATTATCCTCAACCGAGAACCCATTCCGGTGCAGGAACTCAACCACCGTGTTGATTCCCACGTTCAATTTTCTCTGTACTTGAATTAATTTTATAGGCATATCTAACTTTGTCGTAATACTTATTCGTTACCTTCATCTTCAAATTCCGCGGATAAGATAGCTAAAAGATCGTCCACGGTCTGCTCTTCCAGATCGGCACGTTCAATAATCTCATTGCGGTTCATAGCAAGGACGCTCTTCGCCGTATAGCATCCTATATTCTTCAGTGCGTCGATCACCCAGCTGTCGATCTCGTCGGAGAACTCATCCAAGTAGATATCCTCCTCGTCCGCTCCTTCGATATCACGGAATACGTCAATCGTATACTCAGTCAACATACAAGCCAACTTAATATTCAGACCACCCTTACCGATCGCTAAAGAAACCTCCTCCGGACGTAGATAAACCTCAGCTTTCTTTTCTTCCTCATTTACACGGATAGAAGAGATCTTAGCCGGGCTTAAAGCACGCTGGATAAACAAAGAGAGATTTGAGGTGTAATTAATCACATCAATGTTCTCGTTTCTCAACTCGCGAACGATTCCGTGAATACGAGAGCCTTTCATACCTACGCAAGCACCCACCGGGTCAATACGGTCATCGTATGACTCGACAGCCACTTTGGCACGCTCTCCCGGGATACGGGCGATCGCCTTGATCGTAATCAAGCCGTCATTAATCTCCGGAACCTCCAACTCGAACAACCGCTGCAAGAAGACCTTATCCGTACGGGAAAGAAGGATCTTCGGGTTGTTATTATAGTTATCCACACGTTGAACGATCGCACGTACGGTCTCTCCCTTACGATAGAAATCGGTCGGGATTTGCTCGGATTTCGGCAGTAGCAACTCATTACCATCGTCATCCAGCAACAGGATTTCTTTCTTCCACACCTGATAAACCTCAGCGGCGATGATGTGGCCGATTTTATCCTTATACTTAGCGTACAAGCTGTCTTTCTGCAATTCAAGTATCTTTGAAGCCAAAGTCTGGCGCAAGTTTAAGATCGCACGACGTCCGAAGTCCGCGAAATGCACCTCGTCGGTCACTTCCTCGCCCACCTCACAGTCGGCGTCGATTTTACGGGCCTCCGTCAACGTAAGCTGCAAGTTCTCATCCTCCAATTCATCATCAGCCACAACCGTACGGTTTCTCCAGATCTCGAAATCACCTTTCTCAGGATTGATAATCACGTCATAGTTCTCATCCGTGCCAAACATCTTGGCGATCACGTTGCGGAACGAATCTTCCAAAACGCTAATCATCGTATCTTTATCGATATTCTTCAACTCCTTGAACTCCGCAAGGGTGTCAATCATACTGATTGTTTCCTCTTTCTTGGCCATAATCTTACTTGAATCTTATTAAGTATTTTGTATATTTTATTTCATCAAATGTATACGACTCATCCTCTATCACGGTTACCTTCCGCTTAGCGCCCTCCGGTTTCACCTTCTTCTCGACAGAGACAACCACACCGTTCTCGTCGGCAGATTTCAACACACCTGTCAGCTTCGAGCCGTTTTTCAACAGCATCTCCACCTCGTTTCCGATGTTCTTGACGTATTGGCGAAGTACCTTAAAAGGAGAAGTAATGCCGGCGGAGCCAACCTCCAGCTCATAGTCCTCGACGTCACGATCCAGATGCTCCTCCAAATACCGGCTCAACTCAGCGCAATCATCAATGCTTACCGCTTCATCGTTATCAATTTCAACGACTATCAGGTTCCCCGGTTTAATCACTACGTCTACTAAATAATTGCTTGAAGAGGCTAGTTTTTCCTCTACTAATTGGCTTACCACTTTCTTTTCTATCATACACATATCTGTTAAGAACAAAAGAAGGGGACTACCCGCCCCCTCCTCAACTTCACTTAATCGCCCGCAAATATACAAAAATTCAATGAGTTCTCAAAATATCCTCATCTTTTTGCAGAAAAAAGTTAATACGACACAAACCGGATTACGATCGATAGTAATCAGAATTAATATCTATAGAAATCCGATTTACTATTGATAGTAATATTTATTAACACTTTTATGCCTATCTTTGCTGCCGAATACGAAGGGGTGCTCGCGGAATCCTTCACGAAAGGAGCGGGCTGAGATCATACCCATAGAACCTGTACAGGTAATGCTGTCGTAGGGATTCATGCTTCTCCCATCCTTTCTATTCATCTATTTAGTTTTAAAGCAAAAAGATGAAAAGATGAAAAATGTATTGGTTATCTTGGCCGGCTCCTTACTGGCTACAACCGCCAAGGCACAAATGCCCAGTCCGGTCGACTCCTTGAAAATCTCAAAAGACGTATCTTTAGATGAAGTGGTTATTACCGCTACCAAAGTCGGGAAAGAGACCCCGGTAGCTTATAGCGACATCTCCAAACAAGAACTAAGCAGCCGGAACAACGGGCAAGGTATCCCATTCCTTATCTCCCAATCCCCGTCTGTTATCATGACCTCGGATGCGGAACGGGTATCGGTTACTCCGGTTTTCGTATCCGGGGTACAGATGCGAACCGTATCAATATCACGATCAATGGCGTACCGGTTAATGACTCCGAGTCTCATACCGTATTCTGGGCTAATATGGCCGATATAGCTTCCTCGGTAGAATCGATCCAGATCCAACGAGGCGCCGGAACCTCTACGAACGGAGCTGCGGCTTTTGGCGCTACGGTCGCCATGCAGACCGAGAAACCGTCCTTAAAGCCTTACGGCGAATATTCCGTATCAGCAGGTTCTTTCGGTACGCTGAAACATACGGTAAAAGGCGGCACCGGATTACTTTACGATCATTTCGCTTTCGACGCCCGCTACTCCAATATCCGTAGCGACGGCTTTATCGATCGTGCCTCCGCCCGTATGAGTTCTTACTATGCCTCCGCCGCTTTCTATGCCGATAATACATTGATTAAATTCCAAGCCTTCGGGAACAGCGAGAAGACCTATCAAGCATGGAACGGTGTTCCGTCTTATTTACTTGACACAGATCGTAGCTATAATCCATGCGGAGAATATGAGGAAGATGGAGTGAAGAAGTTTTTATAACAATCAGACGGATAATTATTGGCAACACAACTACCATTTAATGGCCAGCCAGCGTATCGGAGATTTCTGGAATATGAACCTGACCCTTCATTACACCGATGGTAACGGATATTACGAGGATTATAAATCGAAAGCCAAATTCAGCAGTTATAAACTACCGGAATATATCGATCCGGAGGGTAATACCGTAAAAAACGACGGACCTTGTGCGCCGTAAATGGCTCGACAATTATTTCTATGGAGCCGTTTATAGCGCAAACTATCAACGTGACAATACCCGCCTTACGCTGGGAACCGCCGTCAACAACTATGTAGGCGATCATTTTGGCCGGGTAATGTGGACCAAAAGCGCAAACGTCTTGCCACAACCGGATTACGAATATTATCGCAATACCGGTAAGAAATTAGACTACAACGCATACGCTAAATTGACTCAACGTCTTTCCCCTCTTTTCACCGGCTATCTGGACTTACAATACCGTGGGATCCATTACACCATTAAGGGAAACGATGACAAAGCCGGGGAAGGACTGGACATTCGTAAGAACTGGAACTTCTTCAACCCGAAAGCCGGAATAAACTTCCATAACAATGGCCATAACGCCTTCGTCTCTTTCTCCGTCGCTAACCGGGAACCGAACCGTGACAATTTCACGGAGGCAGGCCCCGAGGAACGTCCTACCCACGAGACCTTATATGATTACGAGGCCGGTTATAGTTTTGGTAACGACCGTTTCCGGTTTGGAGCCAATCTCTATTTCATGGATTACAACAACCAATTGATCCTAACCGGCAAGATCAGCGAGATCGGCGAGGCCCTCACTTCCAATATAAAGGATAGTTACCGAATGGGTATCGAGCT
>ENA-OPYU01000671-OPYU01000671.1-human-gut-metagenome-genome-assembly--contig:-NODE-671-length-13040-cov-2.223651_pt1 | contig 13040 bp, 25 predicted proteins | sample MGYA00242637_ERZ504482 | MGnify/ENA primary metagenome ERZ504482 (study PRJEB26092, sample SAMD00036237) | human gut metagenome | host: Homo sapiens | study: EMG produced TPA metagenomics assembly of...
ACTCTTCATTGCCTTCAGTATCCGCTGTCTCGATCGCAATCTTTTCATCTGAGAACAACATGAAATGATGAATCAGAATCTTCGCTGCTTCCTTCAACGCTTCCTTCGGATGAATAGAACCATCTGTGGCTATTTCAAGAACCAACTTCTCGTAGTCCGTCTTCTGTTCAACACGGAATGTTCTCGATTTGAATATTTACGTTACGTATCGGAGTGAAGATAGAGTCGATAGCGATCACATGCATATCTGCGTTCGGGTCTCTGTTCTCATCTGCGGGTACATAACCGCGACCTTTATTAATAGTCAATTCAATCTGGAAACTTGCGGTCGGATCCAAGCGGCAAATAACCAAATCTGGATTCAAGATCTCGAATCCAGTCAGTTGCTTACCAATATCACCGGCTTTGAACACTTCCGAACCCGAAACAGTAATACTCACTTTTTCATTCTCGATGTCGTCTACGATATGCTTGAAACGAACTTGCTTCAGATTCAAGATAATGTTTGTTACATCCTCGATAACACCCGGGATTGTACCAAATTCATGGTCAACCCCGTCGATCTTAATGGATGTAATAGCAAAACCTTCAAGTGACGACAGGAGAATACGACGTAAAGCATTACCTATTGTAATACCATAGCCGGGTTCCAACGGACGAAATTCAAACTTTCCGAAGAAATTGTCCGCTTCCAACATTAATACTTTATCAGGTTTTTCGAAATGCTAATATCGCCATGGAAATCAATTATTATTTAGAATACAATTCTACGATCAACTGCTCTTTAATGTTTTCAGGAATGTCAGTTCTTTCCGGCAGATGCAGTAATTTTCCGCTCATTGAAGACTGATCCCACTCAATCCAAGGATACTTGCTGTGGTTGAAGCCTGACAATGCGTCGGCAATAACCTCCATGGATTTAGATTTTTCTCTAACACCAATAACCTGACCGGGTTTTACAGAGTAAGAAGGAATGTTTACAACACTTCCGTCTACTGTAATGTGACGATGAGAAACCAACTGACGAGCTGCGGCTCTTGTCGGGGCCATACCCAAACGATAAACCATATTGTCAAGACGGCCTTCTAACAATTGAAGAAGCACCTCACCGGTAATACCTTTAGAGCGTGAAGCTTTTTCGAATAAGTTTCTAAATTGCTTCTCCAATACGCCATAAGTGTATTTTGCTTTTTGCTTCTCACGAAGCTGGATACCGTATTCAGAAGTCTTTCTTTTTCTGGAGTTACCATGTTGTCCAGGAGGATAGTTCTTCTTAGAAAGAACTTTATCCGCACCGAATATTGCCTCACCAAACTTACGGGCAATTCTTGTTCTTGGTCCAGTATATCTTGCCATTTTTTATTTTTTAAATGTTCTGTTTGAATCTGGAACCGTGCAGCCGCGATTACAGAGAGGATAAGGTCAATATGCAATCTATTCACAATTCCGGATTCAATGTTTAAGAAACTATAATTAATTATACTCTTCTCTTTTTCGGAGGACGACATCCGTTATGAGGAAGCGGTGTAACATCAACGATTTCTGTTACCTCGATACCTGCGCCATGGATCGTTCTGATAGCGGACTCACGACCGTTACCCGGACCCTTAACGAATACTTTCACCTTTCTTAAACCAAGATCATAAGCTACTTTAGCGCAATCCTGTGCTGCCATCTGAGCTGCATAAGGAGTATTCTTCTTAGAGCTTCTGAATCCCATCTTACCAGCGGAAGACCAGCTGATTACTTGTCCTTCGCTATTCGCTAAAGACACAATAATGTTGTTAAAAGAAGAATGAATATGAGCTTGACCGTAAGCGTCAACTTTTACGTTTCTCTTCTTTGCTGCGACTGTTTTCTTTGCCATATTAACTCTTATTATTTAGTTAGTCTTTTTTTCTTATTTGCAACTAGTTTTCTTCCTTACCCTTACGAGTACGAGCGTTGTTCTTCGTGCTTTGGCCTCTCAAAGGCAAACCAAGGCGATGACGAACTCCTCTGTAGCAACCAATATCCATCAGACGCTTGATGTTCAACTGAACTTCTGAACGAAGGTCACCTTCAACCTTGTACTCAGCGCCAATGACTTCACGAACCTTTGCGGCTTGATCGTCTGTCCAATCCTTAACTTTGATATCACGATCAACCCCAGCCTTATCTAATACGGATTTTGCAGCGCTACGACCAATACCATAGATATAAGTCAAAGCGATTTCTCCTCTTTTATTTGTGGCAAGTCTACACCAACTATTCTTATAGCCATATTACTTACTTAGATTATTTTGCAAAAATAATAAATTATCCTTGACGTTGTTTTATACTTAGGATTTTTCTTGTTAATTACGTATAAGCGACCCCTTTCTTCTTACTATCTTGCACTCAGGTGTACGCTTCTTTAAAGATGCTCTTACTTTCATATCGTGTTTAATTTTATTTGTATCTAAAAGCAATTCTACCTTTCGATAGATCATACGGAGACATTTCTACTCTTACCTTATCCCCCGGAAGGATCTTAATGTAATGCATACGCATCTTTCCTGAGATATGAGCGGTAATTTCATGTCCGTTCTCCAATTCTACACGAAACATCGCGTTTGACAATGCTTCTACAATTACTCCATCTTTCTCTATTGCTGATTGTTTAGCCATATAAATCCAATTAAATTGCGTTTTCTCCTAGAACTTCCTCTAAAAACTTAAATGAAGATAAGATCTGGGGACCATCCGGACGTATAGCGATACAATGCTCGAAATGAGCAGAAGGCTTTCTGTCCTTTGTGCGAACCGTCCATCCGTCTTTCTCAAATGCAACGTTCTTGCTTCCCATGTTGATCATCGGCTCGATGCAGATACACATTCCGTTACGCAATAACGGTCCGCATCCACGTCTGCCATAATTAGGCACTTCCGGTTCCTCATGCATTTTCCGACCTATACCATGTCCCACCAGCTCTCTTACGACAGAGTAACCTTGAGACTCGCAATAAGTCTGAATCGCATTACTGATATCACCCAAACGGTGACCTTCAACAGCACATTGGATACCTAAATAAAGTGAATCCTTCGTCGCTTTCAACAATTTCTTCACTTCCGGCGCAACCTCACCTACACAGAAAGTGTAAGCGGAGTCACCGACAAAACCATTCAATATCGTCCCACAATCCACAGAGATCACGTCACCCTCTTTCAAGATCATCTTAGAAGAAGGAATACCATGCACCACCTGATCATTCACTGAGGCACATATTGAATTAGGGAAAACCACCATATCCCGAAAAAAGCCGGAACAGCACCCATTAATCTCTAATGAACTCTTCCGCAATCTTATCAAGTTGAAGTGTGGAGACTCCGGGGACAATATGCTTAGCTACCTCGCCAAGTGTCTTACCCACCAGTTGATTAGCCTCACGCATCAACTCAATCTCTTCATCTGTCTTTAAATAGATCATTCTATTAATAAGCGGCAACAGAGCCTGTACGGCCTTTAATTCTTCCTGACTTCAACAAACCGTCATAATGACGCATTAGCAAATGACTTTCAACTTGCTGCAATGTATCCAACACCACACCAACCAAAATCAACAAAGATGTACCACCAAAGAATTGGGAGAACTCCATACTTACACCGGCAATTCTAGCGAAAGCGGGCATGATAGCAACCAACGCAAGGAAAAAAGCACCCGGCAAAGTAATACGGTCCATAATGGTATCCAGATAGTCTTTGGTATTCTTACCCGGTTTCACACCCGGAATAAAACCATTGTTTCTCTTCAAATCATCTGACATCTGGGTCGGATTGATCGTGATAGCCGTATAGAAATACGTAAACAGGATAATCAACACCGCAAACACGAAGTTGTACCAAAATCCCGTATTATCCATGAAAGCAGCCCGAAAAAACCGCTCTGCTCTCCCGTACTAGAGAAACCTACAATTGAGATAGGAATAAACATGATCGCCTGAGCGAAGATGATAGGCATTACGTTAGCGGCATTCACCTTCAAAGGGATATACTGACGTGCGCCACCATATTGTTTATTACCGATAATCCATTTTTGCGTATTGCACGGGGACCTTACGAGTACCTTGTACCAATAAAATCGCACCAGCGATAACAAGCAAAAGGAACAGCATCTCAAATAAGAACATAACCAGACCACCGGGTTTTCTCACTTGTTCTAGAAACGAATTCTTGGAACAAAGAGTGCGGCAGACGGGCTATAATACCAACTAAAATGATAAATGAAATACCATTTCCAACACCTTTATCTGTAATTCTTTCACCTAGCCATAAGATAAACATACTTCCCGCAGCCAAGATGATCGTAGATGAGATCGTGAACCAAATACCACCCGGTAAAGCAGCGCCGGCAGCCTTAAGCTGAACGCTTAAATTCACCAAGTAAGTAGGACCTTGGAATAACAAGATCGCTATCGTCAAGTAACGAGTCCACTGATTGATTTTTCTACGGCCACTCTCACCCTCTCTCTGCAATTTTTGGGAAAGAAGGAACTGCGATGGCTAACAACTGCATAACAATTGAAGCGGAGATATATGGCATGATTCCCAACGCAAAATAGATGCGTTAGAAAAGGCTCCACCTGAGAACATATCCAACAGTGCAAGCAATCCGCCTCTTGTCTGCTCCTGTAAAGCGGTCAACGCTTTGGGATCGATACCCGGAAGCACTACATACGTACCAAAACGGTATATAGCCACCAATAAAAGAGTGGTGAGGATCCGATTTCTCAGATCCTCAATCTTCCAGATATTCTTGATTGTTTCAACAGCTCTCATGACTTAGAGTTTAACGACTGTTCCACCTGCGGCTTGGATAGCTGCCTCTGCGCTCTTAGAGAAAGCGTGAGCCTCAACCTCTAACTTAGCGGTCAAGCTACCGTTACCAAGAATTTTAACCACTTGAGAAGAAGAGATGAAACCAGCCTCCATCAATTCATTAATACCAATCTTAGTCAATTGCTTAGCCTCTGCCATTTGTTGCAAAGTATCGATATTAATAGCTTTATATTCTACACGGTTAATATTCTTGAAACCGAATTTAGGCAAACGTCTTTGAATAGGCATCTGACCACCTTCGAAACCAATCTTGTTCTTGTAGCCAGATCTAGACTTGGCACCTTTATGACCTCTTGTTGAAGTTCCGCCTAATCCTGAACCCGGACCACGTCCGATTCTTTTTCTGGTCTTGGTAGATCCTTCAGCCGGTTTTAAATTTGATAAATTCATATCGTATAATTTATTTTTTCAACCAATTATTACTTTTCTACAGAAACCAAATGTTTCACTTTCTCAACCATACCTAAGATCGCCGGATTAGCTTCATGCTCTACAATCTGGTTCATCTTTCTCAGCCCTAGTGCGTCAAGCGTTCTCTTTTGGTCTTTCGGGCATTTAATTCTACTTTTAACTTGCTTTACTTTAATAGTCGCCATAAACTTATCCTCCCTAATTAACCTCTAAATACTTTTTCAACAGCAACACCTCTGTTCTGAGCAACATCGAACGGGCTTCTCAACTCACCTAGCGCAGCGATAGTAGCTTTCACCAAGTTATGAGGGTTGGAAGAACCTTTAGATTTTGCCAAAACGTCTGTAATACCTACGCTCTCCAATACGGCACGCATAGCACCACCAGCCTTAACACCGGTACCGTGAGATGCCGGTCTAATCAGCACTTGAGCACCACCGAATTTAGCTAATTGTTCGTGAGGGATCGTACCTTTGTGTACCGGAACCTTGATCAAGTTCTTCTTAGCTGCTTCTACACCTTTAGCGATAGCTGTCGTTACCTCACCGGCTTTACCTAATCCCCAGCCAACGATACCATCCTCGTTTCCTACTACAACGATAGCAGCAAAACTGAATGTACGTCCACCTTTTGTAACCTTAGTTACACGGTTGATTGCAACCAGTCTGTCCTTCAACTCTAAGTCGTTGGTCGATTTAACTCTATTATTTGCCATCTTCATTAAAATTTAAGGCCGCCGTTACGTGCAGCATCTGCTAATTCTTTAATTCTCCCGTGATACAGGTAACCATTACGGTCGAAAACCACTGTCTGAACGCCAGCTTCCTGAGCGCCTTTAGCGATTAATTCACCAACCTTAGCAGCGATCTCCTTTTTCGGAGCCTTAACATCTAATTTCAAAGATGAAGCAGCGGCTAAAGTCTTGCCTGTAGTATCATCTATCACCTGTGCGTAGATTTGCTTGTTGCTTCTAAACACAGTCAGGCGCGGACGCTCAGTAGTTCCTGAGATTTTGCCGCGTACGCCTGCTTTTATTTTTAATCTTCTTTCTAGCTTCGTTGTCATGATAATTTCAGTTTACGTAGATTACTTACCTGCTGACTTACCAGACTTTCTACGAATCTCTTCACCCACGAACTTAATACCCTTACCTTTATACGGTTCAGGCATTCTGAATGAACGGATCTTCGCGCAAATCTGACCTAATAATTGTTTGTCAGCCGATTCAAGGATAATAAGAGGGTTCTTATTTCTCTCAGACTTCGTCTCAACTTTCACTTCCTTCGGCAACTGCAAATAGATATTGTGAGTATAACCTAAAGAAAGATCCAATAACTGACCTGTATTTGAAACACGGTAACCAACACCTACTAACTCAAGCTCCTTCTTATATCCCTCTGAGCAGCCAACAACCATGTTGTTGATCAAAGAGCGATACAAACCGTGTAACGCACGATGATTCTTATCATCAGTAGGTCTTGTTAAATGGATAACTCCGTCTTCCAAAGTAACGTTAATATCAGGATTCACTTCCTGTACAAGTTCACCTTTAGGGCCTTTAACTGTTACTACATTATCCTTAATTGTAACTGTAACACCAGCCGGTACATGAATTGGTAATTTTCCTATTCTTGACATTCTTCTTCCCTCCTAATTAATAAACGTAACATAATACCTCGCCACCGATCTTCAGATCGCGGGCCTCTTTGTCAGTCATCACACCTTTAGAAGTAGAAAGAACAGCAATACCTAAACCATTCAATACTCTCGGCATTTCTTTGTAACCAGTGTACTTACGCAAACCGGGCGTAGAAACTCTCTCAAGTTTCTTAATCGCATTAACTTTGTTTACTAGGTCATACTTCAAGGCGATCTTGATCGTACCTTGAGGACCATCCTCTACAAACTTAAAATTTAAGAATGTAGCCTTTGTCGAAAAGGATCTTAGTGATCTCTTTCTTTAAATTTGACGCCGGCACCTCAACAACTCTGTGCTTCGCTTTGATTGCGTTACGCAATCTTGTCAAATAATCTGCAATAGGATCTGTCATATAAATAATTAATTAAATTGATCCGGCCACCCGGACAATATTTAAACTAAAAAAACTCTTACCAACTTGCTTTCTTTACACCCGGGATTAAACCATTAGATACCATTTCACGCAATTGGATACGAGAAATACCGAACTGGCGTACATACCCTTTCGGACGTCCTGTAATCTTGCAACGGTTGTGCAAACGTACAGGAGAAGCATTTTTAGGTAAAGCCTGCAAAGCCTCATAGTTACCTTCTGCCTTAAGCTGAGCTCTTTTAGCGGCATACTTAGCAACAAGCTTTGCTCTTTTAACCTCACGGGCCTTCATTGATTCCTTAGCCATAACTACTTAGTCTTTTTTTCCGGTTTTTAAAAGGCAATCCAAATTCTCTCAAAAGAGCATAACCTTCTTCGTCTGTTTTCGCAGAGGTCACAAAGGTAATATTCATTCCCAATATTTTGGTAATATTATCGATATTTATTTCAGGAAAATGATTTGTTCCTGAATACCGAGTGTATAATTGCCTCTTCCGTCTAACTTACTCTCAATTCCCTTGAAGTCGCGGATACGAGGAAGAGCGACACGAACAAGTCTCTCCAAGAACTCGTACATCTGCTCACGACGTAATGTCACCATCACACCGATCGGCATCTTCTTACGCAACTTAAAGTTAGAGATATCCTTTTTAGATACGGTAGCGACAGCTTTTTGACCGGTGATCGTAGACAACTCGCTGATAGCGATATCGATGATCTTCTTATCAGCCGTAGCCATACCTAATCCCTGATTAATCACGATTTTCTTCAAAACAGGTACCTGCATCACGGATTTGTAACCGAACTCCTTCGTTAAGGCAGGAACAATTCTGTCTTGGTATTCTTTCTTAAGACTGGCAGTATTGCTCATTACTTAATTTCCTCCCCCTGAATTTTTTTAGAATAACGCACTAAAGCACCCTTCTCATTCAACTTACGGCCGATACGTGTAGCTTTACCAGATTTCGGGTCAACCACGTTAAGGTTAGAAAGATGAATAGGAGCTTCCTTCTTTTCGATTCCTCCTTGAGGATTCTTCGCATTAGGCTTGGTATGCTTTGATACCACATTAATACCTTCGACAATCGCACGATTATCTTTTACAAGTACCTGTAAAACACGACCTGTCTTACCTTTGTCCTCGCCGGCATTAACAAATACTATATCGCCTTTTTTGATATGTAATTTACTCATTACTTTAAATTTTACGAGATTAAAGCACTTCAGGTGCAAGTGATACAATTTTCATGTTTGTTGCACGAAGCTCTCTGGCAACCGGACCGAAGATACGGCTACCACGGATATCGCCACCGGCATTCAATAATACGCAAGCGTTATCATCGAAACGGATATAAGAACCATCCGGACGGCGGATCTCTTTCTTAGTACGAACGATGATAGCCTTAGAAACAGCACCCTTCTTAACGTCGCTAGCTGGGATTACGCTTTTGATTGCTACTACGATCACATCACCTACAGTGGCATAACGCTTTCTCGTTCCGCCCAAAACACGGATACACAAAGCTTCCTTAGCTCCACTGTTATCTGCTACTACTAGTCTTGATTCTTGTTGTATCATCTTACTTAGCCCTTTCGATTATTTGAACTAATCTCTATCTTTTAGTCTTGCTCAAAGGACGAGTCTCCATAATCTTTACGGTATCGCCAATGTTGCATTCGTTATTTTCGTCGTGAGCATGATATTTCTTCGTCTTATTAACGAACTTTCCATAAATGGGTGTTTTTCCTTCCATTTAATGGCAACCGTGATGCTTTTATCCATCTTGTTGCTCGTTACCACGCCCGTTCTTTCTTTTCTTAAATTTCTAGTTTCCATCAGGCTCAATTATTTGTTGTTAAGTTCTCTCTGGCGCAATTCTGTTTTCATGCGCGCAATCAATCTGCGTTGCTGTTTAATCTGAGAAGGATTATCCATAGGCGAGATGCTATGGTTAATCTTCTTCTGATCATAGGCCGCAACCTCTGCATCTACTCTCTCTAGCAACTCTTTCGTGCTTAGTTCTCTAATTTCTGCAATCTTCATAACAATTACGCATTTTGATTTTGCATGTCATAATCACGTCTCACAACAAACTTGGTTGTAACCGGAAGTTTTTGTGCGGCAAGGCGCAACGCTTCCTTAGCGATATCAAAGGGAACACCTTCGATCTCGAAAATCAGACGACCCGGAGTAACAGGCGCAACAAATCCCTCAGGATTACCTTTACCTTTACCCATACGAACCTCTGCAGGCTTCTTCGTGATTGGCTTATCCGGGAAGATACGAACCCAAACCTGACCCTGACGTTGCATATAACGTGTAACGGCGATACGGGCAGCCTCGATCTGACGACCGGTAATCCATTTATTCTCTAATGACTTTATTCCAAAAGAACCGAAGGCCAGCTGGTTGCCACGTTGAGCTTCGCCCTTCATGCGACCTTTCTGCTGTCTTCTGAACTTGGTTTTCTTTGGTTGTAACATCTCTACTTAAATTCTAACGTTTAACGATTAGCTCTTTTTCTCTTGAAGTTCTTGTCTCTGTTGCCACCGGCATTGTCGTTTCTACGGCCTGTCTCCTTGGCAGCAGTGAAAGAAGGAGCAAGATCGCGCTTGCCATAAACCTCACCACGACAGATCCAAACCTTAACACCCAGCAAACCAACTTTTGTCAAGGCCTCAGCCAAAGCATAGTCGATATCTGCTCTAAGAGTGTGCAACGGAGTTCTTCCTTCCTTATACATTTCCGAACGAGCCATTTCAGCGCCATTCAAACGACCAGAGATTTGAATCTTTATACCCTCGGCGCCCATTCTCATGGTAGAGGCGATAGCCATCTTTACCGCGCGACGATATGCGATTTTACCTTCAAGCTGACGTGCGATGTTGTTTGCTACGATAACAGCGTCCAATTCAGGTCTCTTCACCTCGAAGATGTTGATCTGCACTTCTTTATCAGTGATCTTCTTCAACTCTTCCTTCAACTTATCAACTTCCTGACCACCTTTACCGATGATGATACCCGGACGTGACGTACAAACAGTGATCGTGATCAACTTAAGCGTACGTTCAATAACGATACGAGATACACTAGCTTTTGCAAGACGGGCATTCAAATATTTACGGATTTTGCTATCTTCCAGCAAAGTATCCCCGTAATTCTTACCGCCATACCAATTGGAATCCCAACCACGGATAATTCCTAAACGATTACTAATCCTGGATTAACCCTTTGTCCCATCTAATCAAATTTAATTTTCGACTATCGTTTTTTACTAAGTGTATCAACAAACAGAGTTACGTGGTTCGAGCGTTTACGAATTCTGTAACCTCTTCCTTGAGGAGCCGGACGCATTCTCTTCAACGTAGTAGCGCAATCAACGCTGATTGAAGATACGCATAACTCTCCTGCTTCTGCTTTACGTTCATTTTTCTGTTCCCAGTTTGCGATTGCTGAACGAAGCAATTTTTCTACTCTTGCTGCAGCTTCCTTGTTAGAAAACTTCAAAACACCAAGCGCACGGAATACTTCCATACCGCGAATCATGTCTGCTACCAAACGCATCTTACGAGGAGAGGTAGGAACATTGTTCAACTTCGCGAAATACATGGTCTTTTGGGCTTCTTTTCTTGCTTCAGCTGATATTCTTTTTCTAGCACCCATTTTATTCGATTCTTTTTATTTTCAGATTCCTGAATTCCTGTTACTACCGATATTATTTCTTCTTGTTACCGGCGTGACCGCGGAAAGTACGTGTCGGTGAGAACTCTCCCAACTTGTGACCTACCATATTCTCGGTTACGAAAACAGGAATAAATTTATTTCCATTATGAACTGCAATAGTATGGCCTACGAAATCAGGCGAAATCATTGAAGCTCTTGCCCATGTCTTAACTACGGCTTTCTTTCCTGACTCATTCATTGCCAGAACTTTCTTCTCAAGCTTTACATTAATATACGGGCCTTTTTTTAGCGAACGACTCATAGTTTACTTAATTAATCAGATTATTTCTTTCTTCTTTCAATAATATACTTTGAAGAATGCTTCTTAGGAGCTCTAGTCTTCAAGCCCTTAGCATATAAGCCATTACGGGATCTAGGATGACCTCCGGAAGAACGACCTTCACCACCACCCATTGGGTGATCAACCGGGTTCATAACAACACCACGGTTACGAGGACGACGACCTAACCACCTAGAGCGACCGGCCTTACCTGATTTTTCAAGAGCATGGTCTGAGTTGCCAACTGCGCCAATTGTAGCCTTACAAGCCGCAAGAATCTTTCTAGTTTCACCAGAAGGCATCTTAATAATCGCATAAGCGCCTTCCTTTGAAGTCAGCTGAGCGAATGCACCTGCGGAACGTACCATTTTGGCACCCTGTCCAGGACGAAGCTCAATATTGTGAATAATAGTACCAACGGGAATATTTGCCATAGGCAAAGTATTACCTACCTCAGGAGCGGCGTCGCTACCTGAAACCACTGTTTGGCCAACTTCCAATCCGTTCGGAGCGATGATATAGCTCTTTGCTCCGTCAGCGTAATACAACAAAGCGATACGAGATGAACGGTTAGGATCATACTCGATAGACTTTACTGTCGCAGGAATGCCATCTTTGTTTCTCTTGAAATCGATAATTCTGTACTTTTGTTTGTGACCGCCACCGATATAACGCATTGTCATCTTACCAGTGTTGTTACGTCCACCTGTACTCTTCTTACCTACTACAAGAGACTTCTCTGGTGTACTTGCAGTGATTTTATCAAATGCACCAATAACTTTGTGTCTCTGCCCCGGTGTCGTGGGCTTTAAATTTACGTATTCCCATTTCTCTTTTTAGATATTACTAAAGAAATCAATTGTTTCTCCTTCTTTCAACGTTACGATCGCTTTCTTGAAAGCAGCTTGCTTGCCGTTGATGATACCTGATTTTGTATAACGGCTTTTACGCTTTCCAGAGTAGTTGATGGTGTTAACATCAACTACTGTAACACTGTACATGTCCTCTACAGCTTTCTTTATCTCCAATTTGTTGGCATCAGGAGAAACACGAAAACCATAGCGATTCGGAAATTTCTCTGTGATCGCTGTTTGTTTCTCAGTTACTATAGGCTTAATAATAATTCCCATTATTCTACTCCTTATGCTTTAAAATTTTGTTCAACAACAGCGATACTGAACATTTCCGTTAAAACCAAATTAACAGCGTTTAACACAGCGTATGTATTTAGTTCAGTAAGCAGTTATTACACTTGCCTTCTCTAAATTTCGAGCGGACAAATATACTAAATTATTCTTCTCCGGTAAAACCATAAGTAACTTTTTATCAGCCACTTTCAAGTTTTTAGCAATTGTTATAAATTCTTTAGTCTTAGGAGCTTCCATTGTGAAATCCTCTACGACAACAATCGCATTGTTCTTTGCCTTGTAGCTCAATGCTGACTTACGAGCCAAAGATTTTACTTTCTTGTTCAGCTTGAACTCATAATCACGAGGCTTCGGACCGAATACACGGCCACCACCAACCAACACCGGAGAGTTGATATCACCACGACGTGCGCCACCACCACCTTTCTGACGGATCAGCTTACGTGTACTACCAGATACTTCGCTTCTCTCTTTAGACTTATGCGTTCCCTGACGTTGATTTGCCAAAATACTGCTTTACGTCCAAGTAAATAGCATGATCGTTGGG
>ENA-OPYU01000672-OPYU01000672.1-human-gut-metagenome-genome-assembly--contig:-NODE-672-length-13009-cov-5.048517_pt1 | contig 13009 bp, 13 predicted proteins | sample MGYA00242637_ERZ504482 | MGnify/ENA primary metagenome ERZ504482 (study PRJEB26092, sample SAMD00036237) | human gut metagenome | host: Homo sapiens | study: EMG produced TPA metagenomics assembly of...
TGATACCATTCAGCTGGAAAAGTATCGTTATCTTTTTCAATGCGCAAAGGAAAGCAATGATTTTGATTCATTTATGAAATTCGCAGTGTAGTTTTGTGCAATTTTTTCAAATTTGCTCATTTATAGTATAATACATTTCTTAACATTTTTCAACATTTCTTTTGGTTTTTCCATTTTCACTTCTCAACTAACGCAAACAAAGCGCACAGATATTCTGCACGCTTTGCTTCATCACTATTTTTTACTGAGCTTTGCTTCCCAATGTCACATCAACTGTCTGTTCCTGATATTCTCCACCATCTCCGGGAACCTGAAGCGTCAGTGTTACCTTTTCGCCTTTCTTATAGTACTGGAGCTGCTCCTGCAATGACTCCATACTGTCAATTGTGATTCCGTTGAATCCTACAATGATACTTCCTTTTGTAATTCCTGCATCAGCTGCTCCGCCTCCGCGTGATACTTCGGAAATATAAACACCTGTCGGCATTCCATAACGCTGAGAATCAGAATCTTCTACATCCAGTCCTGTAATTCCGAGATATCCTCTCTCTGCCTCAGATACTTTTGTCTTTGTCTCCTGATTCATCAGGTTTGTAATAATGTCTGTGACATCTGAGATTGGAATTGCATAGCCGATTCCTTCTACATTCTCTCCGATCAGTTTTGCAGAGTTGATTCCAATGACTTCTCCATTTGCATTCACAAGAGCTCCTCCACTGTTTCCGGGATTGATCGCTGCATCTGTCTGAATCAGTTTTACATCAGAAGATCCTGTTGTCTCTCCTGTTGCACTGTCTGTTGTCTGGCTCTCTCTGTCTGTTGCACTGATCACTCCTGTTGTCACGGACTGTCCGTATCCCAGTGCGTTTCCGATTGCAATGGCAGGTTCTCCTACTTTCAATTTTGTAGAATCTCCAAGTGTCGCTACTGAAATTTTGTCCAGTGTATCATCCGAAATCTTATCCAGCTGAACTGCGATCACAGCCAGATCATGTGCGGAATCTGTTCCTTTGATATCTGCTTCCACACTGCTCTGATCGTCAAATGTCACTGTCAGCTGATTGCTGTCTGCAACGACATGATTATTTGTAACGATCAAAAGCTCTGAATCTGTCTTTTCAATGATAATTCCTGTTCCTGCACTGGTCACTTCCTGCTGGGAGGTTCCTCCAAAGAAGCTCTGCACCTGCTGAACACTCATATTTGTGATGGATACAATTGATGGCATCACAGATTCCACAACACTGGAAACATCCGATGTAACTACACTGGACGTCTTCGTCAGTGTCGCTTTATTCTGTGTTGTATTAGATACTTCTTTTGCAGCCTTCTGATCCAGTCCCAGCACTTTGTTTCCGACTACATTTGTTGTTAAAAATGTGGCACTTGAAACCACTCCGAACAGCAACGCGCATCCTGTCACCACAACGGCCTTTGGCATCTTCTTTTTTGGTTTTTCATGATGCTCCGGGTTCGGCTGACTGCTATAAGATGAATCATTCTGCGGTTCCTCAGAATGGTAATAATTGTATTGATTCTCCATATCAATTCCTTCTTTCTCTTGTATTTTATACTGCTATCATACCGTCCTTTTGTGATGAAACTGTGTTCAATCCTTTAACAATTCTTGAAACCAGCTTTATTTATTCTACTGTTACAGATTTTGCCAGGTTTCTCGGTTTATCCACATCGCATCCTCTTCCGACGGAAATGTAATATCCGAACAGCTGAAGCGGAATGATCGCCAGAGAATTTGCAAAATATCGATTGGTCTGCGGAATGTATACAACGTAATCTGCCGCTTTTTCAATCTCATGATTTCCTTCATTTGTAATGGCAAGAACAAATGCTCCTCTGGTCCTTACTTCCACGATATTGCTGATGCTCTTTTTGTACAGCTCTTTCTGTGTAAGAATCGCTGTTACCAGTGTTCCCTCTTCGATCAGAGAAATGGTTCCGTGTTTCAATTCTCCCGCAGCATATGCCTCTGAATGGATATAAGAAATCTCTTTTAATTTCAGAGATCCTTCCATGGAAATCGCATAATCGATTCCTCTTCCGATAAAGAATACTTCTCTCGCTGCCAGATAACGGTTGGCAAACTTCTGGATGCGATTCTTGTTATTTAATAACAGCTCCACCTGCTCCGGAAGTTTCTGAAGATCTTCAATATATCCCCGCATTTCCGAATCTGTGATTTCCCCTCTCACAAATGCAAATTTCATGGCCAGCAGATACAATGCGATCAACTGACTGGAGTATGCTTTTGTTGTCGCAACCGCAATCTCCGGTCCCGCCCATGTATACATGACATTATCTGCCTCTCTTGCGATAGAACTTCCGACAACATTGACAATTCCAAGTACCTTTGCCCCTCTCTGCTTTGCTTCACGCAGTGCCGCCAGAGAATCTGCAGTCTCTCCTGACTGGCTGATGATCACAACCAATGTTCCGTCCTCCATGATCGGATCACGGTATCTGAACTCAGAAGCCAGATCTGTTTCCACCGGAATCCGAGCCATTCCTTCCATCACATATTTTGCAGTAACTCCCGCATGATATGCAGATCCACAGGCCACGATCATGATTTTGCGGATTGCCTTGATTTCCTCATCAGACATCCCAAGCTCTTCGATCACGATATCATTTCCTTTGATGCGCGGTGAAAACGTATCCAGGATTGCTTTTGGCTGCTCATACATCTCTTTCAGCATAAAATGCTCATATCCGCCTTTTTCTGCTGCATTGGCATCCCACTCAATATGCTCAGGAGTTTTCTCGATTTCTTCTTCATCTACATTGAAAAACTGCATCGAATCTTTTTCCATACGTACAATCTCTTCATTTTCAATAAAATATACATCTCTTGTATATTTCAGCACTGCCGGAACATCGGATGCGATCACACATCCGTTTTCTGTCTCTCCCACGATCAACGGACTGTCTTTTCGCACTGCATAAAGTTCATCCGGATGATCCTGGAACATGATCCCAAGTGCGTAAGACCCTTCTACTCGATGCATTACCTTTGTAATCGCCTGCAGAGGGTTTCCCTGATAATAGTAATCCAGAAGATGTGCCAGTACTTCGGTATCTGTCTCCGACACAAACTCATACCCTTTTTTCTCCAGCTTCTGTTTGAGTTTCAAATAGTTTTCAATAATTCCATTGTGCACAACAACAATATTTTTATTTTTGTTATAATGTGGATGTGCATTTACATCTGACGGTTCACCATGTGTTGCCCATCTGGTATGACCGATCCCGATTGTTCCCGGCATTGTCTGTCCGTCATGTGTCAGTTCACTGAGCACCTTTAAACGACCTTTTGATTTTTCTGTCTGAATCTCTGCTCCGTCATAGACTGCAATTCCGGCTGAGTCATATCCTCTGTATTCCAGCTTTGATAATCCATCCAGCAAAATCGGCGCTGCCTGCTTTTCTCCTACATATCCTACAATTCCACACATATCTTTCTCCTCCTTATACTCTCCTTAAAGTGACTATTTATAAATAAAATTGGGGCATACCACAGACTTTCTCTGTTGTTTGCCCCAATTTCTTATAAATCTATAAAATCTACATCATAACTGTCTTTTTCTTCACGAGCAGACGATCTTCGTTTTGGCTGATACTCCGGAACATCATCCTCTTCTTCGTCATCATCATAGTCCTCATACTCATCGTATTCGTCGTCATAATCATCATCTTCATACTCGTCATCGTCGTACTCTTCAAAATCATCCTCATATTCATCCGAATCGTCCTCGTATGTGTCGTAATCATCTTCCCCATATTCGTCATCATCTTCGTACTCTTCGTATTCATCAGGATCTTCGTCATCTGTTTCCTCTTCGTCTTCGAAGTCATCTACAAAATCATCCTCTTCGTCCTGATATCCTTTGAACTGTTTACGAGAATTTTTTCTCAACAACTGCACGACTTCCTTTTGAATTCCCGATGGATTCATGCTCATCGTAGAATTCATCAAGTTCTTCATTTCTTCTGCGTAATTTCACGCCGACTACAATAATAATGATGATCAAATTAAAATAACCGCCCAGGCTGCTGCTACAACAATCAGCACCTGATCCTGAAGAAAGTTTTTTACTTTATCTATCAGTGTTGTCGAAGAACTTGTACTCTTTTCTTTTACATCTGTGACTGGATATCTCTGGTACGTTTCATCCTTTGTATCATACTGGTAGAACGATTCCTCTCCTGATTCGTTCATCGCATACATCAGATAAAAGTCCTCACTCTCTGAATTCTGCCATACCGGGAAAGTCAGTGTGCCGACTGTCAGTTTTGTTTTCTTAAACTGAGACGGCAGTCCTTTTCCATCATTTGTTCCCAACAAAAAGATATAACTGGAATCTGTAATCGACACCATCTCTGTAATCGCAAATGAGTTATCTTTTTCATTGTAAAGTGCCATCACTGGGTCTTTGTCTCCCTCAACCAGATACACAAATACTTTCCGGAAGTTTCCTGCAAAATCGCGTTTACAGTTTCTCCGTTATACTCCATCGTAGTTCTGCTGCATCCGTCCGGAACAAGCGCGTCGGAAAAATCATTGTAAATTGTGTATGTGACTCCGTCGATCTCTACACTTCCCGTTCCTGTGGCCACCGCAGTGGTCCCTGCTGAGCTCTCTGACGATGTTCCGTCCCCTGCCTCCACGGTAACTGTGGAATCACCTGTTGTCAGATTTAAAGTTTCATCAGAATACAGATAAGAGGTATAATCTGACACCTCCAGCTTTGTTGCTCCTTCTTTCAGCGCTTTAAAGACCATGGTATACTCCAGCTCTGAAACAGTTCCATCCCCGGTAGCCTCCAGCTTCACCGTTCCGTCCCCACCGGTTGCATTGGTTCCGCTGACAAACTCCAGTGCTGCTTTGTCATATGTTACTGTGACAAAACCATCCCCGATTGCTTCTCCACCAGTACTGATCTTAGCTTTGACTGTAACATCCTCTCCTACTTTTGCTGTAGGATCCGAAAACTGAAACGTTCCTTCTGCCGCATGTACAGACACTGAAGGATACAGCATCAGAAAGCACACTGCAAACAAAAGAATCCCTATCTTTTTCAACGACTTCATGTACATCTCCTCTTTCCTGTCTCTCGACTTTTCTTCGTATAAATAAAAACTGTTTTTCCCTTATTCTAAGCTCTCTCCACCGGTATCACCACTGTCGCCGGTTCCGGTATCCGGTATCTGGGAATTACTGTCGCTGCTTCCACTGTCTGTACCGCCGCCATCTGACGGAGGTACATAATCACCGCCGGTATCTTCTGTATACCCATTACCAGAGCTGCCATCTCCATAGCCACTGTCCTGATATCCGCCAGTTCCATAACTGTTATCTGTGTAGCCGCTGTCATATCCGGAATAATCCTGAGAATATCCATACTCATCATATTCTGTATCGTAAGATTCTCCCGTATCATACGTGGAGTTGGAAATATCCTCACTGATACTTTGTACCGTAGAAGACGGTGTATAATCGTTCTCTCCAAATAAGAACTGGTGCAGCTTCGTCACATCGGATGCCAGATCTGTCGCTACAACAGAATTTCCAACATCAAGATCAGCCGTTGTACTTTCATACGGAAATCCCTGCGTCTCTCCAAATATATAAGACTTCACGTCTTTTGCATAAGCAATCGTCTCCGTCAGTGTAAAATTCGTCTTCACGTTGTCAAACACTTTATCAATGATCTTGTTGATCGTGGAAAGTTTTGCTTTCTGCGCTTTTATCGCAATCTGCTCCAGTACTTGCCGCTGTCTCTCTGTTCGCTTATAATCGTCACCGCCGCCGTATCTGAGACGGGCATAAGCCGTTGCCTGTACTCCATTCAAATGCTGCTGTCCTAACTGCGTAAACGGAGCTGAATCCACTCCTGTATTTTTAATCACTTCTACAACATAGTTGTTCAGATACGGAATGATGTCCATGCCATTTTCCGCTTCTTCTACATTAATATCAATTCCGCCAAGGGCATCTATCACATGAACTAAAACGGAAAAATCCACTGACACATAGTGCTCAATATTCAGATCCAGATTCTTATTGAGCATAGCAACCGCTTCTTCTTCACCGCCGTAAGCATATGCTGCATTCGCTTTATTGTAAGTTCCATCTGAAAGCTGCAGAAGCGTATCTCTGTACACAGAAACCAGCTTGATTTCCTTTGTCTCACGGTTCAGAGACGCCACCATAATCGTATCACTTCGGGATCCCATCTCCTCATCTGTCTCACGCGTATCCAGACCAAACAGTGCAACAGTCAGGTAACCGGTACCGCTGATCTCTGCTTCCTCCGAAATCGCAAGCTTATCCGGATTTAATGCAACACCGCCAATTTTTCCCCATTTTGCCGCAACCACTGCAACGGTTGCTGTAATCAGCAGGATCAGAACCCCCATCAGAATCGCCACTGCTTTTTTCCCTGTAGACCAGGATGCAAATCCTCTCTTTGCCCGCTTTCTCGAACGCCCCTTCTGTGAAGGTCTTCCGTTCGCAGACCGCCTTCCATTGGCAGAAGTGCTGCCGGACGGTCGTTTTCTCTGGGCGGACCGCTGTCTCTGCGTTTTGTCCCTGTCGTCTCCCATCTGATTTCTTTGCTCCGGACGGCGGCGCGGCTGCCCCGACCTCTGAGAACTTCTTCTGTCCGCTCCGGACATTACTGCTCTCGAACGCCTTCTTGTATCTCCCATAATTCTATCCTTTCTCATGGCATACATCATAGATTGCCTAAAATATGCACTTTAACATCATACAATATTTTCCTTCAAACATCAATGAAAAACTGTGAATTTCAAGTTTCTCTCCAGTATCGTGGATTCATCGTACATTTCAAAATCAGCCACCGGGGCAGTTTCTTATAATTTTTCCCCAGTTTATATCCTATGTACTTCCACCCGCTCTTGCATACAAGAGATACCAGAAGCCATGGTCTGCCCGACTTCAACAGATATTTTGCTGTATCCTTCACCAGACGTATCCCTTCTCCTTCAGAAGGTACTCCTTCAAAAATCTCCGGATGATCTGCCTGTGAGACCGCCAGGTCAAAATTCCGGTGAAACTGCTGTCTGCAGTTATAATTGTGAGAATGGATCACTTTTGCATCTGCCGCATAATAAATCTTCCATCCCGCCTGAATCATCCTGCCTGCCAGGATCATGTCTTCATTGAAAATCGTTTTTCGTACAAATCCTCCAAGCCTTTCGTATACATCCTTTTGGTATGCTGCACAGACATTAGAGCAGAAATAGGTTTTGATTCCCAGTTTGGAAAGATCTTCTTTGGATTTCAATCTGCTGGTTTTCGGATAATTAAATTCTCTTGTATAGCGCTCAATAAACTGACAATCCGCTGCCGGCAGCTGTCTTGCATAAACTGCTGCTACGTTTTCATACGAAAATCCGTAAAGCAGACGCTCGATCAGAAATTGATCCGCCGGCATAGCATCCTGGGTCATGTAGACAAGAATCTCCGCATCTGACATCTCAGCTCCCAGATTTCTCGTACCACCGTGATCAAACTCTTCCGGCAGAATCCGGTGGATCTTGACTCTGTCAGAAATCGTATACAACTCTTTTGGAAAGATCCCGCTCTCTGTATCGATCAGATAGATCCGATTGACCTGAACACTCTGGCTTAACAGACGTTTTACCAGCTGTACGCATCTCTGATCCGGCTTATACGTAGGGATCAGCACATCCACTGTTCTATTTCCTTCCATGTGAACCTTTTCCTTTCCTGCGATATCCGACAAACCAGTACATCATCAAAGTCAGTGCCAGCCAGAACCAGGTCGTCGGATTACTGAACCAGGTCGTAAAAAAGGCAAGCCCCAGATAAATCGCAATCTGTCCATAAAACATATACGTCATCGGATTTTTCTTCTGACGCACCGGAATTGAAACTGCTGCTGCAGTCAGACCGATTATAAACGCAAACAAAGCGGTTCCGATGATTCCAAAATCATAGTAGGCATCATAAAACATCGTTAACGTCGTAAGCTCTGTTTTTGTGACAAAATCCGGAATTGTCACCAGCTGTGGAAATACAAATTTCAATCCCGTCAGTGCCAAAAAACGGAAACAGCATCTGCAGTCCCCATGTGTGCGCTGTCAACTGCTCTACCATACAGTTAAAATTCTCAAAATTATTGGCTACATAAATATAAGGCTGTGTAATAAAAATCGGCATTTTGGAATTTTTCATCTCAAAAATTCCATTTAAATAAGTCACATTATGCCGTCTTGCAACTGTCAGAAGTACATACACTGGAATCATGATCAATAAACCTGTGACGATCATCTTCCATGTGAATTTTTTTATACAACATCAGATACATCACTGCCGCAAAGCCAACCGCAAACAACAGCTGAAATCTGGAGACACATAAAATAGGAATCGCCACTGCCGTCAGGTTTCCTGCAATTAAAAGTATCCATGTCCTGACCGAAATTTTTTTCTGTAACCTTGGTATACAATACAGTCAGTGCCGGAATCAAAATGCAGCTGATTGTAAAATAGTGCACTCCCGAAATATGAAAATAAGAATATGCATGAGGCGCTGAATTGAACAATGGAATATAACCTACCACCACTGCCTCCAACGTAAAACATGCAATGGAAGCTGCCATCAGTCCGAAGATGCAGATCAGAATCCGCTTTGCCGAGATCTCATCTCTTTTTTACTTCCTGCCTCTGTTCTTTCGAAAAACGGCCAAGCCAGAGATCATATCCCAGATTGAAACACACATAGATCAGAAAAAAGGTCAGCCATGTCACATTGCTCCAGTCACTCTGCAGCCTGCTGAGCTTCAGGCATGCGATGCCTTCTCCGCCTACCCATGCCAGCGTAAAAAGCCCCCGCATATCCACAAGATTTTTTGTCTTTCTAAAATTCCATATAAACAAAAACATTGCCTCTGCCATCAGAAGTACTGCAGTCACATAATCCAGATGTGCCTTTGCAGCCAATACCGCTGCCGCATAAACTAAAGTATAAGAACTATATTCGATTTTTCTGTCTGCGATCATTTTTCGTAACATTCTTTTCCTCTTTCGCTACTGTGCATAATTTTCCGGATAAACCCCCGTCAGATAAGCCACATCCTGACTGATCTGCTGTACTTCGTCCGAAGGCTGGTATCCAGTCTCTCCAAAAAGCTGCTCATGGAGCTGTCTTACATTGTCCGCATGTCCGATCGCAACCGCATAAGAGCCTTCCAGTCCAATGACATTTTCACTGGTCGTAATATCAAACGGAAAGCCTTTTGTCTCTCCAATTTTGTATCGGAATATATTCAGTCCCAGTTTCATGATATCCGGTGTCGTCATATTCGTTGATATTTCCGGCAGTACCTGATCCAGAATCTTATTCCATTTTACCGGTCCTGCTGTCTTCAGCTTCTGAATCATCTTCTGCAATATGATTCTCTGGCGCTCTGCACGCTTAAAGTCATCTCCGGCTGTATAACGGATCCTGGTATAGGAAACTGCCTGTATTCCATCCAGATTGTGAACTCCCGGAGAATTCTCATCCAGGGTATGTGTCTGCCGTCCTACCACCTGTGAGGTTTCTGCCGTATATCCATTCAGCCAGAATATTTCCTCACTGGTCAGCTCTACTTCCACCCCACCCAGGATATCTATGATATCTGCAAGCGAATTGAAATTTACAGAAGCATATTTTGTAATATCCAGATCCAGGTTCCGGTTGAGCATTGCCACTGCCTCCTGCGGACCTCCAAAGGAATACGCCGCATTTGCTTTCTCATAAGAACCATCCTGCTGCTTTAGCAGCGTATCCCGATATACGGAAATGATCTTTACATCTCCGGTCTTATTGTTGATGCTGACAATCATAATACTGTCACTTCTCACGCCGCCACTTAGCTCTCCGTCTCTGGAATCCAACCCGAACAATGCCACATTCGTGTATCCCTTCGGTGTCTCATGTAGTTCCAGGCTGCTCTCATCCAGTGTATTATGGTTGAGATGATCCAGCTTGTACATCATAAATGCCGCCAAAACAAGAACCGCAAGTATCAGAAATTCCAGGACCAAAAACAGGATTCCCCGCCTTTGTCTTTTTTATTCAATCGTTTTCTCTGCTGCAGCGATATTCGCTCTCTTCTGCGAAACATAGATCCGCCTCCGTCTTAGTATGCGTTTTTGTTGATAAAGCCTTTCAGAAACGTCAGCAGGATAATCTTAAAATCCAGTCCCAACGTCCAGTTTTCAATATAATACAGGTCACACTCAATCCGCTTCCGGATCGAAGTATCTCCACGATAGCCATTCACCTGTGCCCATCCGGTCAGTCCCGGACGCACCTGATGCTTGATCATATATCTTGGGATTTCCTCCTTAAACTTTTCTACAAACAGTGGTCTCTCCGGCCTCGGACCAACCAGGCTCATATCTCCTTTGAGCACATTGAATAGCTGTGGAAGCTCATCAATGCTGGTCTTCCGGATAAATTTTCCTACCGGAGTCACTCTCGGATCATCTTTTGTCGTCCAGCCCTTCTTCTCTTCGCTCTCTTTCTGTACGATCATGGAACGGAACTTATACATGTAGAACGGCTTGTTCTGCAGCCCGATCCGCTCCTGTTTAAAAATCAGCGGTCCCGGTGCAGTCAACTTGATCAGCACAGATACAACCAGCATCACAGGTGAAAAAAGAATGATCGCAACGATCGCACCAAAAATGTCTACTGCGCGCTTCACAAACTTATTCAAAGCATTATTAAGCGGTACATGACGGATGTTGATCACTGGAAGTCCCTGGATATCTTCTGTATATGGTTTTGTCGGAATGATATTGTTATAATCCGGAATAAACTTTGTATGCACACCTGATTTTTTCACACATATTTACAATATATTCCAGCTTGTGATACTCATCCAGTCCCAGTGTGATCGCAATCTCATCGATCTGATTCTGCGGAAGAATGACCAGCAGATTGTCGATACTCCCGATCACCTTGATCCCTTTATACTCCATTCCTCTCGGCTGGTGGTCATCCAGAATTCCCCGCACGGCATATCCCCACTCCGGGTTTGCAAGAATCCGGTCAATATACTGCTCTGCCGCGCGGCTGTAGCCAACCAGAATCATATGTTTCTGATTATATCCGTTCTTTCTCGCCTTGCGCAAAACCATCCTCACCATATTTCTGGCGAATACTTCCATGGTAATATTGACAAAGCAGAAAATAAATACTACCCATCTGGAATATCTGTCTGAAAGCTTTGCAAGGAAAAATACCATGGTCACACCCATCAGGCCGATCACATTCGCCTGTACTACATGCCAGGCTTCCAGCCTTCTTCCCTGTACCCGCTTCGGCGTGTAGAGCTGAAATGCGTAATACAGGATCAAATAGGACGGCACCAGAAAGAACAGTACCTTCATATACTCTCTCAGTGACAGATACCATGGATCCAGGTCAAATAATCCGCTCCGAAAACGGATATACCAGGACAGCACATATGCTACAATGATCACTCCTGCATCCAGCACAACCTGAATGCGGTTTAATAATTTCTGATTTTCTTTTATCATAATACGACCTTCCGTTATCTTACTTATAAAAACACATTATCTATGATATAATACAATACTTTATTTCAATGGACAAGCACAAACTTGATTTTAACAGTATTTTATTCATTTTTACCGTAATATTTTCGTAATTTTTAATAAACATATGTTTGTATAGAAAACAGAACCGAATTTGATATAATACATTCGCGAAATAAATTACAGCAGTAATAGAAATGAGGAGCACATGAAAGTTACTATCATTATTCCCAATTATAACGGAAAACATTTTATGGAGCCCTGTCTGGCTTCTTTAAATGAACAGACTTGCCGGGATTTCAAGATCCTGATCGTGGACAATGCCTCCACGGACGGAAGTCTGGAATATATGGAACAGACTTACCCTGATATCGAAGTGCTGGCCCTGGATTCTAACTATGGATTCAGCCGTGCGGTCAATGAAGGGATACGTCACGCAGATACCCCGTACGTCATTCTTTTAAACAATGATACAACCGTGGATTCTCGCTATGTCGAAGAGATGATCCGGGCGATCGAGGTCTCTGACCGGATTTTTTCTGTGAGCAGCAAGATGATCCAGATGTATCACCCCGATCTGATCGACAGCGCAGGAGATCTCTATACCTTGATGGGCTGGGGGGTATGCCGGGGAGCCGGACGACCGGTTTCGAATTACACCGAAGATGATACGGTATTTACGGCCTGTGCCGGAGCTGCTATCTACAGACGAAGCGTGTTTGATAAAATCGGCTTCTTTGACGAAAGCCATTTTGCCTATCTGGAAGATATCGATGTTGGTTACCGTGCCATGATCTACGGCTATAAAAACCGGTTCTGCGCTTCCGCTCTTGTGTACCACGTCGGAAGCGGAACGAGCGGTTCCAAATATAACACTTTTAAAGTGAAACTATCCGCCCGCAACAGTGTCTGGCTGAATTACAAAAATATGCCGCTTTTGCAGCTGATCCTGAATTTCATCCCATTACTTTTGGGATATCTGGTGAAATATTTATTTTTCTGCAAAATCGGATTTGGAACAGATTACAAAAACGGAATCAAAGAAGGAATCCATGGTCTGTCCAAATGCCGCAAGGTTCCGTTTCGGATGGAGCATCTAGGCAGCTATATCCGGATCGAATTTGCCCTGATACGCCACACATTCGGTTATGCGGCCGACTGGCTGAAAAGAAAATTATTGCATAAATAGAAAACACAGGAAGGAAAGAGACTTCTGTCATCTCTTTCCTTCCTGTTTATCTTTTCTTATACCATCTGGCAAATTTTCTTACAAACTATAAATGAGCAAATTTGAAAAATTGCACAAAACTACACTGCGAATTTCATAAATGAATCAAAATCATTGCTTTCCTTTGCGCATTGAAAAAGATAACGATACTTTTCCAGCTGAATGGT
>ENA-OPYU01000673-OPYU01000673.1-human-gut-metagenome-genome-assembly--contig:-NODE-673-length-12994-cov-5.186990_pt1 | contig 12994 bp, 10 predicted proteins | sample MGYA00242637_ERZ504482 | MGnify/ENA primary metagenome ERZ504482 (study PRJEB26092, sample SAMD00036237) | human gut metagenome | host: Homo sapiens | study: EMG produced TPA metagenomics assembly of...
ACGCGGCCTAGCGGACGGCGAGATCAACTGAAGAGGAGGCGGGGGCGCCAGGCACCCAGATGCGCCATGCCGAAATGTCGCGAAGCACGCGGTTGACAAAACTATAGAGACACGTCCCAAATTAACTGCTTAGACGGGGTCGATGTCCATGCTGGCGATGAGGTCGGTACCGGTATCTAGGAGGTTGGGGAGGACTACATCGCTCATGCGGATGGGGGCTTTGACCTTTAGGCCCCGGATGAGGTCCATCGCCTGGGCATGGAGTGCCAGCGGGATGGCTTCGGCCGTGCGCACGGGCAGCAGCGCCTCGTCGCCGCCGGATACGGCCACGGTCGTGGTAAGCACGCGCATGGGGCAGGTGAGCTCCTGATGTGCAAACTTATCACCGCGCGGGCAGCTGTTGCCGGTTGCGGAGCGCACCTCTGCCACGGCGCCGTCTGCGCTGCGCTCGACCTCCACGGTCAGGAGGCACTCGGATGGGCAGGTGGTGCAGTTGAACTGCAGCGTTTCAATCGCGTTTGTGCTCATGACTCTACGCCTCCTCAGCGGGGTCGACGGACAGGACAATCTCGCTAACGCCCATATCGAGTGCGCGCTGAATCACCTTTGCCGGTAGCGGGAAGCTTTCCATGACGCTCGGTTTAAACGGGCGGATCTTGCCTGCAAACAGTTCCTCGTCGCCTGCCAGGATACGTACGCGGGCGGCATTGACCGGTCGGCGTACGCGGAAGTTGAGCTTAGTGAGCCCGACGGTCGTAACGCGGCCCGGCAGTGCGTAGCCTGCGATGCCGGCGGGGGAGACCGTGAGTTGGCAACTCGTGCCCGCAGCGTTTGCCCCGGCGTCGCCGCCCAGCGCGTACGCCGCTGCGGCCGTGCCGGCGCGCTCGGACTCGGTCGTCACGTTGTCGGCCAGGTCGTGTACGTGCAGCACGTTGCCGCAGGCAAAAATGCCCGGTACGCCCGTTTGCAGACTCTGGTCCACCACGGCGCCGCGCGTACGTGGGTCCAGCTCCACGCCCGCGGCAACCGAAAGCTCGTTCTCGGGAATCAGACCCACCGAAAGCAGCAGCGTGTCGCACGGAACAACGCGCTCGGTTCCCGGAATGGGTGCAAGGTGCTCGTCGACCTGGCTCACTTCGACGGCCTCAACGCGGTCGTGCCCGATCACGCGTGTGACGGTTGTGGACAGATGCAGCGGAATGCCAAAGTCGTCCAGGCAGTTCTTCACATTGCGACGCAGGCCGTTGGCGTACGGCATGAGCTCGTACACGCCCTCGACCGAAATCCCCTCGAGCGTGCAGCGGCGCGCCATGATCAGCCCGATGTCACCCGAGCCCAAAATGACGGCGCGCGAGCCGGGTTTTAGGTTCTCGATATTGATGTATCGCTGCGCCAAGCCGGCCGTAAACACGCCGGCGGGTCGGCTGCCGGGAATCTTGATCTCGCTGCGTGTGCGCTCGCGGCAACCCATGGCAAGGACGACCGCGCACCCGTTGAGCTGCAACATTCCGGTGGGGCTCATGAGCGTGACGGTGTGGACCGCGGCGTCTTCCGGGGACTCGCCCGAATCAATCCCAAGCACCATGCTGTCCAAGAACAGCGCAATGTCGGTCGCGCGCACCTGGTCGATAAAGCGCTGCGCGTATTCGGGGCCGGTGAGCTCCTGCTTAAAGTGCGAAAGGCCAAAACCGGGATGAATGCACTGGCGGAGGATGCCGCCCAAGTGTTGCTCGCGCTCCACGATAGCAACGCGCGCGCCGGCCTTATGCGCGGCAAGTGCGGCAGCCATGCCGGCGGGGCCGCCTCCGATAACGACCACGTCGAAGGCCTGCGTCGGTACTGCCTCAACGGCGTCGTTATCAAACGCGCTCGATTTGAATGCCGCCATCCTAGCGCAACCCCCCTTTAAAGGTCCCTCAACGAGCCACGAGCCAGTGTCCTCCAGCAGCACCTCGCTGGGGTCGCAGCCCAGCTCGCGCGCTAGGATGGCCACCACGCGGCTCTGGCAGAAGCCACTCTGGCAGCGGCCCATGCCCGCGCGGCAGCGGCGTTTGACGCCCTCGACCGAAACCGCACCCGGACGGCGCCGAATCGCGGCCACGATCTCGGCCTCGGGCACCGTCTCGCAGCGGCAGACTATCTGCCCCCACGCGGGGTCAGACTCAATGAGCTCCTCCTTGCGCGCAAGCGGCGCACGGTCGAAGTCGTCCGGTGCGCGGCGAATCGGATCCCAATCGGCCCGTTCGCGCAAAGCAACGCCCGCCTCGCGCATCACGTGCTCCATACGCTCGGCAATGGCCGGCGCGCTCGCCACGCCTGGCGACTGAATGCCCGCCGCCTGAAACAGCCCCGGCAACACGGCCGACTGCCCAATAAAGAAGTCGTTGGTTCCCTGAATGACCGGACGCCCACCGGCAAATGCGCGCACCACGCGGCGCGTGTCCAGATCGGGAACCAGCTTGCGCGCTCCCGTTAGTAACGCGTTCACATCGCTCGCATAGGTCTGTGTGTCGCCCGGCTCACGCACGGCAGCGGTCGCGGTAATCACGGTGTTGCCGTGCACGGTGCCCGTAACGATAACGCCCTTGGACACTGGCGTCGGAACGGGGTAGAGCGGCATGAGCGTGCGCGGCTCCTTGTCCAGTACCACGATGTTGCCCTGGCGCCAGACCATCTGGAACTCCTCGGCGCCCGCCATATGCGAGATGTCCGCGGCACCGTTGCCCGCGGCGTTGATCAGATAGCGGCAGCGCACATCGCCGGCGGGCGTTGCCAGCGTAAAGCGCGCAGCCCCGCCGTTAGCCTCGCCGCCAGCAACCTCAATCGCTTCCACCGGCGCGGAGCGCATAAACGTCACGCCGTTGGCCACGGCGTTCTCCAGCGCGGCGATGGCGACCTCAAACGGATCGACAAAGCCAGTCGAGGGGCACCACAGCGCGCACGTCGCCTTGGCACTCGCGCGTGGTTCCAGCTCGCGGATACGCTCGGGGCCGATAATCGACAACTCGGGCACGCCGTTGGCGTGGCCATTGCTGCGCAGCCGCTCAAGTTGCGCACGGTCCTCGTCGCTAAACCCCAGCACCATCGAACCGGTGCGGCAAAATAAAAAGCCCAACTCCTGAGCCCAGGTACCATACAGCTCGCAGCCACGGGCATTGACCTGTGCCTTTACGGTGCCCGGTGCCGGATCGTAGCCAGCGTGCACCAGGCCACCGTTGGCCTTCGACGCGCCCAGGGCGACATCGTTGGCCGCCTCGACCACGCAAATGGACAGGTCAAACCGCGCGAGCTGCCGCGCGATGGCGCACCCCGTGATGCCCGCGCCCACAATTGCGATATCAAACGTTTCTGCCACGGTGCCTCCCAGAAGAGTTGACAGGCTGTCAATAAGACTATCCTACGGTTCGCACGCCCCTAGTGCGGCGGCAATGCGGCGAACAGCCCCCTCGCATCCGCAAACGGCAGGCGAGGGGAGACTCAGGATCATAGGTGACCTCGTCTGCCGTCCCGGGTGTCAGAGGTTTGTCTCGTTCTGTAACAGTAAGCAGAAGAACTGGGTTCCAGATGTTACAGATCGAGACGTTTGCCAGATGGACCCTCCGTTTATCTTGATCTGTAACAGTAAGAGGGGGAAATCGGTCCTATATGTTGCAGATTGAGATTTAAAGTCAGGGAGAGATTCTTCTGTCTCGATCTGTAACATCTAGGGACCGTTTTGGGGTCTAGATGTTACAGATTTAGATGAACCTATCAGTCGGTTTCGAATATCTAAATCTGTAACGGTTAGACCTGTTTTTGCCGAATTGTTGTTACAAATTGAGATATTGAGATTGGACGTTTTTCTTTGTCTTGATCTGTAACAGATAGAAGGGTTTCTGGCCCCTAGTTGTTACAGATTGAGATATTTAACGGAGGGCTCACCGTTCATCTTGATCTGTAACAGTAAGGACTGATTTTGGAGTCAAGATGTTACAGATCGAGATTGAAGTCGGGGAGGGACCCCTGTGTCTCGATCTGTAACATCTAGACCCGGATTTCGCCTCCACCTGTTACAGATTGAGATGTTTGTGTCCGCGCCAGCCCCGCCCTTAGCCGTGGTCCCATATAAACAAACCCCGTGGTAAACTTGACCGGACTGTAAATAATCCGAAAGGTATCCGTAATGTCCAAGTACATCTCCGAGCTCATGTCGCCGCAGCTTATGGGCGTCGTCTATGCCTTCGTTGGCTTTATCATCGCCCTGTATGTGCTGTCGGTCGTCTATGTGTTCATCGACGCTCGCCGCCGCGGCGCCAGCGCCTACGTGGCATGGGGCATCATCGCCCTCATCCCGTTTGTGGGCCTCATTGCCTACCTGGTCCTGCGCCCGCACTCCTACGCGTCCGACCGCGAGGAGCAGGAGCTGGACATGGCCCTGCGCGAGCGCCAGCTTGCCCAGTACGGCACCTGCCCGCAGTGCGGCGCGCCCATCGAGAAGGACTTCGTCGTCTGCCCCGGTGTGCGATACCCAGGTTCGCAACGTGTGCCCCAGCTGCCATCGCCCGCTCGATGCGCACTGGAAGGTCTGCCCCTACTGCCGAACTCGCATCCAGTAACGCATCCATCGCCGGGCCGGCCGCAAGCCACGGGCACGCCGCAAGCCACGCGCGCCCCGCACCCCGCCCCACACGATGAAGCATGCGTAGAAAATCGCCCGCCGTGCCATTAAGGTGCGGCGGGCGCTTGTATACCAAGACAACCTGCCTATAATGATGCAAGTCAAAAACGCCGAGCGCATCGCACGCACTTGCATCAGGCATCCGAGAGGAGAAAAACATACCCATGAAGGCACTCTACAATGACGGTTCGGTGGCCGAGCTCCCGCAGGACGAGGTCGCGCACGTCATCCGCCACTCCGCCGCGCACATCATGGCGCAGGCCATCAAGCGCCTGTACCCCGAGGCCGACTTTGCCTACGGCCCCGCGACCGACAACGGCTTCTACTACGACGTCGACCTGCCCGAGGGCGTCAAGATCAGCGAGGACGACTTCCCCGCGATCGAGGCCGAGATGAAGAAGATCGTCAAGGAGAACCTCAAGTTCACCGTGTACGAGAAGCCCCGCGCCGAGGCCATCGCCCTTATGGAGGAGCGCGGCGAGAAGTACAAGGTCGAGCACATCGGCGACCTGGACGACGACGCCCGCATCACCTTCTACCAGCAGGGCGACTACATCGACATGTGCGTCGGCCCCCACATCTGCTACACCAAGGCCCTGAAGGCCTTTAAGCTCACCGGCGTCTCGGGCGCCTACTGGAAGGGCGACAAGGACAACAAAATGCTCACCCGCATCAACGGCGTTGCCTTTGCCACCAAGGAAGAGCTCGACGAGCACATGCACATGCTGGAGGAGGCCAAGAAGCGCGATCACCGCAAAATCGGCCGCGAGATGGACCTCTTTATGATGCGCGACGAGGCCCCCGGCTTCCCGTTCTTCCTGCCTAACGGCATGATCCTTAAGAACACGCTGCTGGACTACTGGCGCGAGATCCACCACAAGGCCGGCTACGTGGAGATCTCCACGCCGCTCATCATGAACAAGCAGCTGTGGAAGACCTCGGGCCACTGGGACCACTACAAGGACAATATGTACTCCACCGTCATCGATGACGAAGAGTATTGCATTAAGCCCATGAACTGCCCGGGCGGCGTGCTGGTGTACGCCTCTAAGCCGCACTCCTATCGCGAGCTGCCCATCCGCGCCGGCGAGATTGGCCTGGTGCACCGCCACGAGCTGCGCGGCGCCCTGCACGGCTTGTTCCGCGTGCGCTGCTTTAACCAGGACGACGCTCACCTGTTTGTGCGTCCCGACCAGCTGACCGACGAGATCGTGGGCGTGGTCAACCTCATCGACTCCGTGTACCAGAAGTTTGGCTTTAAGTATCACGTTGAGCTTTCCACCCGCCCCGAGGACTCCATGGGTTCGGACGAGGACTGGGCGCGCGCCGAGGAGGGCCTGCGCACCGCTTTGGAGAAGCTGGGCATGGACTACGAGGTCAACGAGGGCGACGGCGCCTTCTACGGCCCCAAGATCGACTTCCACCTGGAGGACTCGCTCGGTCGTACCTGGCAGTGCGGTACTGTTCAGCTTGACTTCCAGATGCCGCTCAACTTTGACCTGGAGTACGTGGACGCCGACGGCACCAAGAAGCGCCCCATCATGCTTCACCGCGTTTGCTTTGGCTCCATCGAGCGCTTCATCGGTATTCTGATTGAGCACTTTGCGGGCAAGTTCCCCACCTGGCTTGCTCCGGTGCAGGTCAAGGCACTTCCGGTTTCGGAGAAGAGCCGCGACTACGCCCACGAGGTGTGCGACAAGCTGGAGGAGGCCGGCATCCGCGTGGTCTGCGACGACCGCGACGAGAAGATCGGCTACAAGATCCGCGAGGCCCGCAGTATCGATCGCGTGCCCTATATGCTCATCCTGGGCGAGAAGGAGGTCGAGGCCGGCAACATCTCCGTCCGCGATCGCTCCAACGAGACCGTTCAGATGAGCGTTGACGAGTTTGTTGCCAAGGTGATCGAGGAAATCAAGACCCGCGCCTAAGGCAAACTTCACAACAATTAACAAAGGCGACCGTCCACACAGGGCGGTCGCTTTTTCATGCCAAAATAAGAAAGCCGCTGGTTGAGCGGCTTTTTTCGATTGCACAAAAGGTACAGGTTTTGTAGAGGGTATGGAGATGTACCTACTAGCAGTACATTTGCGTAATCTGGGCAAACGCTGATTAATTGCTCGTATAATGTCGTCTGTCGAAAGATACAAAAAATCTGTACTTTGCGACTGCGCCTAGCTGCGAGCGAGAAGCCTGTTCTAAACGCCCCTGCATTTGCGTGCGTCGCAAAGCCAAAAGAGGGGCGAGAACATGGAACAGACGGCACGGCGCCAAGAGCAGCTGCCAGGCGCATTTAACGGCGTCACCACCAACAGCCAGCACGGTCGCGTCCGCTGGTATCTGGTTCACACCCCCAATGGAAAAGAGCGTGAGACCTGCGAAAAGGTCCGCCGCATTATCCCGCACGAGCTGATGCAGGACGCTTTTGTGATGCAAAAGGAGTTCTGGTTTAAGCGGGACGGCGCATGGTCGCTCCAAACCAAACCCATGTACAAGGAATATTTCTTCGTCGCTACGCACGATGCCGCCGCGCTCGATAGGGCTTTGGCCCAGTTGAGCTTTGGCTGTCGCATTGCCGGCAGCAGGGAGCGGGCGTACATGCCCATGCCGGACGATGCGCAGGATTGGTACCGCAGTGTGCTGGACGACGACGGCGTGGTGCGCAACAGCGTAGCGCGCATAGAAGACGGCGTGTTGCACATTGAGCAGGGGCCCCTGGTGGGGCAAGAGGCCCGCGTAAAGAAGATTGACCGTCATAAACGCTGGTGCCTGGTGGACGTGGGCGAAGGCGGCTCCGCTTTTAGGGAGCTGCTACCGCTTGACGTTCCCAGCAAAACATAAGGGAGACGTTGCGCCGGCAATTCATTTGGTTTTTGGATTCATAGATGGCGGGGGGGGGGTTCCTGGGGACAGGAACGTGAGTTTTATTGTGGCTGCTAAAGAAGTAACAGAGAGCTGTGTATCCGTGGGGGACGCACTGGCTATTAAAGAGATTAAACCGAGTGGTACGCTTGGCTATCGCTTTATTAAGAGACTGTTTGACCTGGTGTTCAGTCTTTTGATGAGTGTGCTGCTGCTTATTCCTCTTGCTGTGGTGTGCGCGCTGATTAGTCTTGAATCGCCCGGCAGTCCTATGTATACGCAAGAGCGCGTTGGCAAGGGCGGAAAGACAATCAAGATTTTTAAGCTTCGTAGCATGGTCGCCGACGCAAACGACGTGCGTAAGTACCTGAGCCCTGAGCAGCTTCATCAATGGGAAGTCGAGCGCAAGGTCGACGATGATCCCCGCATTACTAGGGTTGGTCAGTATATTCGTAAGTGCTCCATTGACGAGATGCCGCAGTTCCTTAATGTACTGAACGGCGACCTCTCCGTCATTGGGCCGCGTCCCATTACAAGGGATGAGCTTGAACAGCATTTTTCCGACGAAGAAAAAGCTGAGCTGCTCTCTGTCCGGCCCGGCATTACTGGTCTGTGGCAGGCAACCGATCGTAACGAGGCAACCTTTGAGAGCGGCCTGCGTCAGAAGATTGAGCTTCGCTATGTCCAAAACCGTTGTTTTGCTATGGATTGGAAGTGCTTTACTGGTACCTTCGGGGCTATGTTTGGTAAGAAGAGAACGGGACGATAGATGCCGACAAACCTTACTTCTTCCTACAGTGTGTTGATGAGCATTTACAAAAAAGAAAATCCTGCCTATTTAGTTCAAGCTTTAGACAGTATGTTGAACCAAACGGTCTCTCCTGCCGAGATTGTCATGGTCAAGGATGGTCCCCTCACGCAAGAGCTTGAAGACGTGCTCCAAAATTATGACTCCCTTTATCCCGGACTGTTCAATTTTGTTTCGTATGACAAAAACCATGGGCTTGGCTACGCGCTGCGACAAGGCGTGGTCGCTTGCTCTAACGAAATTGTTGCTCGTATGGACACTGATGATATTGCTCGTCCAGATCGTATGGAGAAACAGCTTGCCGCTATTGATAGCGGGCTCGATATGGTCGGAAGCGATGTTATCGAATTCGTCACGTCTCCCAATGAACCTGTTGCGGCTACTGACCTTCCCAAGGGCATCGATGCTATACGCTCTTATTCCAAAAGGCGAAATCCCTTTCGTCACCCTCCCATGACGTTTAGAAAGTCGAAAGTTATGGAGGCTGGTAACTACAGTTCCGACTTTCTCTACTTTGAGGATTGGGACCTTTTTAACAGGATGCTCGCATGTGGCTGCAAGGCGGATAACCTGAGCGAACCGCTTGTTGCGATGCGCGTTAGTGAGGATTTCTATGCTCGCAGGGGCGGCTCGCAGTATCTTAAGTACGCTAAAGCATTTAAGCAGGCTCAAGTTGAGCGTGGCTATTTCACAAAACGTGATTATTTCTGTTCTTATTTGCCGCATGCCGCCGTCTGTCTGATGCCGAATTCCGTTAGAGCGTTGATATATCGTTATTTTCTCAGGAGGTCCTAGATATATGGCTTCTGATATTGATAAGCCTCTGGTTAGTGTCATTGTCCCCGTGTACAACGTGGGTATGTTCGCGCTTCCTTGCGTAAACTCATTGCTTGGTCAGACTTATTCGAATATCGAATATATTATCGTAGATGATGGATGTACTGATAATACTATCGACCTTATTGAAGATGCCGTTGGGTCAGACACGCGATTTAAGATTTTGCATAAGGAGAACGGCGGTCTTTCTTCTGCGCGTAACTTTGGTACTCAAAGGTGCCACGGTGATTATGTCATGTATGTTGATGGGGACGATTTGATCGATTCGCGAACTGTTGAGTTGATGGTCGAAGCGGCTGACAAGTATCAAGTTCCGCTCGTTATCGGCTCCTTTGCGAAGACGCCTGTCCTTGATAACTATAAGATAGGTCAGAATGTAGAATTCCATGTTGAATCTGGAATTGAGCATTTTCGAAAACTTCTTTTATTAACCGGTGAGAGTGGTTCTGCTTGCGGAAAGCTCTTTGAACGATCTCTTATTAGCGACCTTGTCTTTCCTGAGGGGCAGCTCTTCGAAGACATGGGTGTAATTGCTAACATTTGTTCCAAAGTTCAAAAGGTTGCATTCTCTGATGCGTGCTTCTATGCATACGTGACGAGACCTGGCTCCATTACGACGCTCAAGAACCAGGGTTCCAAGCATGCTAAAGACATGGACAGGGCTATTGAGACCGTTCGACAATTTGCCGAGCCTGAATTTCAGGGCGAGTTTGAGTGCTTCCAGTCATTCTGTACGCTCCGCGTTGCAATGAGGGTTGATCCGGACGGATTTGATGATAAGGCTGAGGCCCAGAATTATTTGAGGAATGCTCGAGGGCTTGCTTGGAGGGCATCGAAGAACCCATATGCTTGTTCAAAATGGAGACTGCGTTGTGCTCTCTTTTCTATCTCTCCTAGGGTTCATAACGCTTTCTATGCGTTATATGCTGCAATTTCTGGTAAGGCAATCGGGTAACTCCTATAATTAAAGGTTGATAAGATGATTTTTTCGACTAGCGCGCATTTGTTTAACGTTACTGAATGCCACGGCGGCTTTTTGTATAACATTTACTTTCAAGATGGTTTTAACTGTTATGTTGGTGTTTTCGACACGGTTTCAATCGGAGGAAAATCAACAGTTTACAAACGATATACAAAGCAGGTGTAGAGATGCCAATCTACTTCATTGCCTTTGTGTCCCATATTGTATTGCTATATTTTTCGGTAAAGATAACTAATAAGCACGTCAGTTTTCTTCTTGCGGTTATTTCGGTTCTCCCCCTTTGCTTGGTGGCGGGGTTGCGTGATGCATCTGTCGGTACCGATACCTCGGCATATCCCCTCAGGTGTTTTTATGCCTCGCAGTATTATTCGCTCACAGGTGCTATGGGTGCTTGCTCAGATCAAGAGCCGCTATTCGTGATTCTCTTCTGGATTCTGGGAAGACTGACTGGTGATTTCCACGCTGTTCTTTTTCTTTGTGAAGCCATCGTTCTCCTTCCCTATATTTTAGTTGTTAGAAAGTTGTATCCTCGCGGGTATCCTATCGTAGGTTTCTTTCTTTGTTTCGTTGTGTTTGGTTATACGTTAAACATAATTAGGCAATGTATTGCTACTAGTATGCTCGTCATGATGGTCTATGAGCTGTTTCGCGAGAAACGCGGCCCCGCTATTGTTTTTTTGTTTCTTGCAGTTGGCTTTCACAAGATGTCTATCATGGGACTTTTTATTTGGATTATTTATATTTCATGCTTCAACCGCGGGCGCGAACGTTCGTATAAGACCGTTGCACTTCTTGCATGCGTTGGCGTTATCATTTTTACTATTTGCGTGATTATGATTGGCCCGGATGTAATGGAGATCGTATCTCTATTTACGTCGTCATATAGCTTTCAGATCAAACACGCTGGAATGGGCTCATTTAATACCACAATGCTTATTTATTTTCTATTTTGCCTTGCTATATGGATGTTAGGCAGTAAGGGTTTGATCACGAGCTTCGATCGATGGACGCTTAATTTCTATACGAGCAGCGGCATAATTTCTTCCCTATTCGCTCAACTTGCGAGCATCAGTCCTGAGCTAATTCGACTGAGTTTCCCTTTTCTTTTCATTTCAGGTTTTGTTTACCCCTTTTTGTCTGAAAACCTTGGCAGAGAGCGGTTTCTAACTGGGGCTCTGGGTGTTTTATTTTTCGTGTTTTATTTTGTCATTACGTTTGTATATGGCGGCAGCTGCGATCTTTTTCCGTATTCGTCGGCACTATTAGGAGTTATTTATGCATGACGAAACGCCTGACATCAGTATTGTTGTACCGGTATATAACACCGAGCGTTTTCTCCCCGCTTGTCTGGAATCTATTGATATTCAAGGAACCGGCTCTTTTGAGGTGATTCTTGTGGATGATGGTTCCACCGATGGATCTCCTGAGATCTGCGATGCTTATTGCAACAAGCGCGAGAGAGCTTTCGTTATTCACAAGGACAACGAAGGTCTTCTCGCTGCACGACGAGACGGTCTTCGCGAGGCAAGTGGGCGTTATATTCTTTCGCTCGACTCCGATGACGCTCTTCTTGAAGGTTGCATTAAAAAGGTATGCGATGTAATTGCCTCGACTGGTGCTGATATCATTTCATTTGATTTCACTATGGGATTGATGCCTATAAAACCCTCGTTAAAAGTTGATATCTGTTCTGGTATGCATACGGGTGAGTCATTTAATGCTGTTAAAAGCCTGTTGTGCGGATGCGATTTCAATAGTGTTTGGAATAAGGTCATTCGGAGAGATTTATTTGCCAGTGACGAGTGGTACTCGAAACGAGTTGGCCTTATGCACGGTGAGGATCTTTGCCAACTTCTTCCTGTTTTCGATATTGCAAAGAGTTTATTTCACATTGACGAACCGCTTTACTACTATCGTCAGCATGACGCTAATAGTACGAAGCAGTTTAAAGAAGATCAGATAACTGATTGGAGCTTTGTAAGCGACGAATTGATTCGCTATGCGAGTGAATGGTCGAGCGATTCAGTCAAAAATGCCAATAGGGGTATCTGTCGACACTATTGTGATCTTGATGAAGTTCTTTGGCATTGTGAAGTGGATAAAGAGGTGAAAAGACAATTTGATAAAACAATTAAAAGCGAGTATCAGAGGCGAATCAGCAATTGTCCGGACTATATTCATGGTCTTGTTTTGTCAAATTGCAGTATCGTTTCTTTTGCTGCTCGGCACATACTAAGCAGCTTTAAATGCCTCCGTCGTCTCTTTCTATAATGCAGGTCATTATTGCTTTTTACTAATATCTTTAGATGGAGCATTATTATTCTTGACCAAGCCTGTCCTTAGCTTTCGACTAAGTGGCGAGCATTTACGATTGAACCGACATAGAGGACTTGGTTCTGTCGTTGCGGTGTGATTCATCCTAGGGCTTTAGTTATTTCGGTTGATGCTTAGAAGCTGGTCTTCGCACTTTTTTTGCAAAGAAGATCTCCAACGTCCCCATGTTCTGGGTGAGGCCATAGACGCTTACGTTTGTGATTTATGTTTGTAGCCTATTCCTCTATGGGGTGCTGTCTGCGATTGGTCTTGTTGATTGCATGATAGGGCATCATGACTAAATGTCCGAATCGATGGAAATGCATCTTTGATTCGACTTTGAAGATGGGAGGAGTCAATTGTTGCAGATTCTTAATTCAATTAAGAAAGTCATAAACTTTTACTTTCCAGCCTATTTATGATGGTTTACTCAGGTTAAGTCGTCGTTCCGATGCTATAACCTATGCGTCTAAGGCGAAGCTGAGTATGGTTTCCCAGAGACCGTCCAATATGTTCATGCCGATTGTTTTTAAGGAAA
>ENA-OPYU01000674-OPYU01000674.1-human-gut-metagenome-genome-assembly--contig:-NODE-674-length-12986-cov-3.607201_pt1 | contig 12986 bp, 15 predicted proteins | sample MGYA00242637_ERZ504482 | MGnify/ENA primary metagenome ERZ504482 (study PRJEB26092, sample SAMD00036237) | human gut metagenome | host: Homo sapiens | study: EMG produced TPA metagenomics assembly of...
CCAAAACTATCGAAATACCGATAGCCCACATAAATTTCCTTCTTTATATTCTTCCAATTCCAGATTTCCATTCAGATAACTAAAATTCTCTGCAAATGGCACATCCGCATAATTTTTTGCCCAGGTTGTTGTAAGCTTTCCGCTTGGAACAGCTTCTCCAAGAAGGATCCTTGCAACCGCACGTACCCCCTCCTGTCCAACGCTGGGAAATATTGAGGATACCTTTTATCCACTGCGCTTTTTCCAGAATATCTGTAAGCTCCACAGGACCACCGGCATTTATAAGCAGAACAATAGGCACACTTCTGCTGTTTAGAAAAAGAATATCTTTCTCTTCTCGTTCACTAAGATAATAGTCACCTTTTTCAAGACGACGATCTTTTCCTTCACCAGAAATACGGCTGATTACATAAACAACAATTTCAGCTTCCTGGATATCCATTTCAGAAACAGGACGCCCCTCCGGCATGATAAATGGATTGGATGCATAGGCATCAAAAGGATTATTTACATGCTTTGCTTCTTCAAGAATTTTCTCTTTCCATATAAGTCTCGCTTTCTGATAGCGATGTTCATAATCATCCAGCCAGTCCCTGCTGGTGATCCGAATTCCGGATTCTTCCATTCCTTCGTAAATGGTTAATATTCTGCCTGTTATTTACATCTCCGGAACCAATACCCCCCTTTTACAGTTTTATCCGCACCGATGCCCAGAAGGGCAACCGATGCAGATAATGAAATGGGAAGAATATTTTCATTTTTCAATAGAACAATGCCTTCCTCTGCCGCTTTTTCTGCAAAAGAGCTATGCTTTTTCTCGCAGACAGATATTTCCGGATTCAAAGTCCCACTGTGCTTAAACTGTGTAAACGCCATTACTCTTTGACACCACCAAGGGTAACACCTGCAATAATATACTTGGAAAGAAGCAGGTACACAACAATGATCGGCACGATCGCAACTGTGATCATCATGTAAATTTTACCCATATCAAAATTCATATAATCAGCACCACGAAGAGTAGCGATCAGAATCGGCACCGTCATTTTACTCTTGGACTGGATGATCAGGGCCGGTACAAAGTAGTTGTTCCAGGAACCAACAAATGTAAAAATCGCCTGAACTGCAATTGCAGGCTTCATAATTGGAATCACAATGCGATTAAAGGTATGGAATTCTCCGGAACCATCGATTCTGGCAGCCTCCACAAGAGAAAGCGGCAGAGACGACTGCAGATAATACTGTACATAAAATTGAAAATACAGCGTAGGAGATGCAATGGAGGGAATGATCAGCGGCAGAAGGAATCATATAATCCCATCTTCGTAACCAGACGAAGGAATCCCATTGCAGTAACCTGCGTTGGCATTACAAGAATTAGCCATGAATAAATGTAAAACGCAACCTTTCTTGCCATTAAACTCATAAGCATAAAGACCATATGCCGTAAGGGATGAAAAATATGTACAAAGTGCGGCACTACAGGAAGATACGATCACACTGTTCAAAATTCCCCGAAAACATTGGAAAGCTTCCGTCGTTTGCCACGTTTTTCAGATTCTCAAGGAATATTTTCCTGGAAGTGCTGAGAAACCTTTCATGCAGATCCCCATGAGATCTGGTTGCATTAATTATCAATACGTAAAAGAAGAACAGGCACATAAAAGACAGAAGAATCAGTACGATATGTGCGAAAACTGTTCTGAATTGGCTTCCTGCTTTCTTCTTCATCTTCTTAATCTTCTCCTTTCTTCCTTAGCACGCTTTTTTTGCAGCCTTTTTGGAACCATCCGGATCATTATCATTGGTCATGCGATATACGATGAAGCATAAAATACCACTGATAATAAACAGGTAAACAGATAATGCACCAGCCATACCATAGTTCTTACTCTTCAGATGACTGTTCAGGAACATGATCAGCGTCATAGACGTTCTATCTGGATTACCCTGTCCATTTGTCAGGATCTGTGGTACATCAAACATCTGAAGACCACCAATTATAGATGTGATCAATGTATATGCAAGAATCGGTCTGATCAGCGGCAATGTAATATAATAGAAACGTTGAATACTATTGCAGCCATCCAGGTCAGAAGCCTCAAAAATATCCATACTGATACCCATAACAGCCGCCATCAGCATAATCGTTGTATTTCCAAACCACATAAGGAAGTTCATAAAGCCAATTAATGATCTTGTTCCAACTACAGATCCCATAAAATCAATAGGGTCTTTAATCCATCCAAGAGACATCAGAATAGAATTTATTGGTCCGTTTGTAGAAAACATAGTAAAAAATAAAAGTGCAAATGCAGATGCCATAATCAGGTTCGGCAGATATATTACCACTTTAAAAAACTGTTTTCCTCTTATTTTCAAACGGGCATCTGTAAACCAGGCTGCCAGAACTAACGCAACCACAATCTGCGGCACAAATCCGATCAGCCACAGAATCAATGTGTTTGCTCCATATTTAAACATATCGGATTTCAGCAGACTGATGTAATTTGCCATTCCAATAAAATTGGGTCCGATTTCTTTAATTCCAGAACGGAAATATTCAAAAAAGCTGTAACGGACCGTATCAACCAATGGAATCAAAGAAAAAATCAAATAGATTATAAAAAAGGAAGGATAAACAGGTAGCCCCATTTTCCATAATTAATGCTTTTCTTGTTTTTCTTCATAACAGTTCTCCTTTACACACATCTTACAGAACAGGAGAGAATCCTATGTTACAGGATCCTCTCCACGTTCCTTATACCAATTTTCAAATGTCACATGGACATTATTTTTTTAATAGTATTCTGCAATGTAGTTTTTTGGCAAACAAAATTCCTCAGAACTATCTACATTATTCCGGCCATTTAACCTCAGAGATCTCAGGATAACGCTCTTTAATAGCAGTCTCAAAGTTTGCCTTTGCTTTATCAAAGTCAACATTTCCCTGGAAATAATCACTGAAGGAGTTCTGGATCAGTTCTACACATCCCTGATCATATGCAGAAAGCGGTGCAATCTTAATGTTCTCTGCAACAGGTGCAAAATATGCAAATGGGTTCTGTCCGCCAAGGAACTCAGAAGAGAAGTTTGCATCATCTGTAGCAGCCTCTGCCATACCACTCTTTGTATTTGTGAAGTCTGAATAATCCTTAGAAATCTTTAACAGGTTGTCTTTGTCTGCAGTCATAGCAAGGATAATGTCTTTTGCATGCTCTGGATTATCAGTACCTGTTGCTGCATGAATGTAAGAACCGCCCCAATTGTATTCCTGCGGAGGATTTGTAACTGCCCATGAGCCTGCATCGCCATCCCAGTTTGGACTTAATGTAAAGTCGATTCCCCATGCCGGAAACAGGAATGCAAATACTTTTGACTGGGAGCCCATAGCTTTGTTCCAGTCATCGTTCCACTGTCCTTTTACAGTAGGGTTAAGGAAACCTGCATCCAGCCACTCTTTTGAATCATTTACCCAATCCATAATCTTCTGGTCAACTGTAATGGTTGTCTCACCAGGCTGTACCCAGGACTGTGCGATGCTGTTTCCATATAAACGGAAGGTGTCTGCATAAGAAGAAAATGTGTAGTAACCTTTCTCCTTCAGTTGAGCAGCAGTCTCTTTCATTGTATCCCAGTCTTTTACTTTCTCGCCTACTTCTGCCGGATCATCTGTTCCAAAAACTTCTTTTGCAATATCACGACGGTATACCAGGGTTCCTGGGCAGCACTGCCATGTAGAACCTCTCTGTACTCCGTCAGAGTCAGAAGCAGTTGTTCTTGTGAAATCGTACTGATCTGCAAGATCTGTATCCGGGTCAATTCCAAGATCTGTAAGCGGCATTGCTACATCTGCATCTTTGTCTGTATATTTGAAAACATAATCGGTCTCAGTTAAGAAAATATCTACTTTATCATCATCAGATGCATCAGCCTGATTCAGAAGCGCCTCATCAAGCTTCTGCTGGTAAACACCATCCTGGTTTGGGTTGATGATCCAATGGATCTCAGTTCCGTCTTTTAAGGTTGTAACAGTTCCATCGCTGGAAGTGGACTCAACTTCTGGATAAATAGCCTCCAGACGTGTACGGAACTCATCGTTCCAGGAATAGATGTTAATAACCTTTCCCTCTTCTCCTTCTGCATGTGCTACGGTTGCTGTTGCAGCCATACCGGTAACTGCCATAACAGCTGTAAGTAACATAGATACTGCTCTCTTCTTCATATAAAAGATCCTCCTTTTTGAGCATTTTCTTAATGCTGTATCTCTTTGGTGCAATAAATATACCATTTTTATTTTTGACATTATATTATTTCTCTTAACAAAATATCAGATTCATGTCATAATATAAAAAATGACACATTTTTGTTTTGGAGGGGATTACATGGCAATATCAAAAGACTGGTACAACACAGAATTTGAAGAAAACGAAACTGAATCCAAGCACAGGCCGCCTTCTGTTGAATATTCCTTTTATACGGCAGTAAAAAACCGGAGATATGGAAACTGTCATACAGAACTGTAATGCAGATTCTTTTACGAATCTGGAGGGAACCGGAGTCCTTTCCAGAAACCCTGTCACGAATCTGAAATACCACTTTGTGGTTACAGCTGCGATGCTTACCAGATATTGCATTGACGGAGGGATGGAGGCAGAGCAGGCCTACCGGCTTAGTGACTTTTACATTTTAAAAATGGATTCCTGCACTTCCCTGCGACAGATTGCAGACCTTCACCACATTATGGCAAAGGATTTTACCGGAAAAATTGATCCTGCAAAAAAAAATTTATCCGTACTTTCCAAGCCAGTTATGCAGTGCATTGATTACATCTATGCTCATATAAAGGACCGTATCACCATAGAAGACCTTGCCTGCCACACCGGTCTTTCCCAGAATTATCTATCCAGGGTATTCAAACAAAATCTTGGAATTTCCATCAGTGACTACATAAGGGAGGAAAAAAATAGAAAAAGCCACACATCTTCTTCGCTACTCGGACAAAGCAGTAGTTGACATCGCCAATTACCTATCCTTCTCTTCCCAGAGTCACTTTATTCAGGTATTCGAAAATTTCACTGGATCTGACTCCGAAAAAAATACCAAGGGATAGGTATTATAAATCCATGTGGTAAGCTGACCTAGAGCGTGTTTGAAAAAAGCTTTCTGCATGATGTGCGTCACAATTTGTGGAAGATTTTGTCCGGATGAAGGCGCCGTAGCGGGCTACGGCAACTGAATTCGGGCAAAATATACCGCAAAGTGGGCGTGCAGATTGCGGGAATGATTTTTCAAACAGGCTCTAGCACGTAAGGCTCCTGCAATGCATAATTCTCCGCCTTACATAAAAAAGACCGGATATTCAGGAATAACCTTTATTTATGCATTGTTATTCCTGAATATCTGGTCATTTTTCTAATTCTTTATCCAGATTAGTTCAAAATAATATTAATTTCATGTATCTTTTCCAAAGTCAGTTTTTCTATTTCAGAGCGCTTCAGGCGAGCCTGCCTGCCGCCTTCTGCCGACAGCAAAGTACCATCACAAAAGGCTTCTTTTATCTGCACTTTATTCCATTCCTTTTTTCTCCCTGTTCAAAAATATGAATGGAAAATTTCCTTCCGGCAAATTCTATTTTCAAGGAAGCTTTTCCTTCCTGATCGTACTGCTCAGGCATAAGTGCAGGTGCTATCACCATATCGCCCAGCTGGCCTTTTACTCCAAAAACTTCTGTTATCATGGTCAGCATATACCAGCTTGCAGCTCCGGTCAGATATGCGTATAAGCCTCTTCCCTGATTATCGAAATATTCCGGGATTCCCGGGTACATTTTGCTGCGTTCAAAATCCATTGCAGTATCAAGCAGAGTCTGAAGAACTTTGTATCCTTCTTTGGCGTGACCGGTTTTGTACAATGCATTGGCATACATAACTGCCATATGGGAAAAGACGGCACCATTTTCCTTTTCTCCATATGCAAATCCAAACATTCTTCCCAGGTCAAATTTTTCCTCTTTGAAATCTGTATTCAGGCGGTAGCCGCCGGCTTTCCTGTCATACAGATATGCATCTGCACTCCTGCAGATTGCCTGTATCTGTTCCTCTGTAGCGGTACCACTCATGACAGCAAATACCTGTCCGGTAAGCATCATTCGGGTGTTACACTCTGCACCAGCTTTATTGTCGGTTTCATCTGAAACCGCGCTATATTCTACTTTTCTTCCATGATTATCATAATATCCATTAAACCAGCCTTTATCCCCATCCTGGATCCATTCATTTTTCCGAATATTTTCCACGAGCCAGTCTGCTTTTTCTTCCAGATTGCTGCATACCATTTTCAGAGAAAGCACTACTTTATTTCCACTGAGATTATGGGCACTCAAATCAGTATATTGCTTCAAAACCTTCTGTTTTTTCTCAGGGTTTTCATATAACTGTTTTCCACAGGCAAACAGACATTCCATTTCTTCTGCAAGCTCAATCCTGTTAATTCCCTGAACACTCTCTATTTCTCTAAGCACATAAGCGATATCCTTCAAATTTCCGGCATAAGCACAGGTAAAGGCCACACTCTCACCTTTTTCCCAGGCCATGTCTAAGGCATCATTCCAGTCTGCTCCATGCAGACACATTTCATTATGATCTCCCACATCAAAAAATGCGCACAGATTTTGAAGAAGAATATGTTCCAGAACAGTTCCATGATATATTTCATTAGCATCTGTTTTCTGTAAATTACCATAACTGCTGTTCCATTCTTCATCATGAGCTGTTCCGCGTTTTGACTGAAGATCCTTAAAATATGGAATCTTCTCAAATAAAACATCAAGATCCCCGGTCTGATCCAAATAAAGCTTCGTAGTTACAAACGGCCAAAAGCTATGATCCATCCATACACGGGTAATATTATTCCTGTCTGCAATAAATTCTCCCTGACCACTTCCTATAATTGTGGCATTTGTTCCATCAATACGAACACCTCCATAATTATCAATGATCATCTGTCTTACCTCAGATGGCTCCATGATCAACAAGGCAAGGCAATCCTGCCATAAATCGCGCCAGCCGCGTCCCCCTTTTCCATAATCATGATAGGGGAGAAAAGAACATCCATAAATTCTTCTGAGGATTGGCTGGAAACAGATCCATTTCAGATAATTATCCGCATCTTCGCTTCCAGTTTCAAACGCTACATTAACCTTCCGAATCCAGTGTTCTTTTACTTCTTCCAGCATATTCCGTACCTGGGAGCGGGTCCTGCAGCCAGAAGTCAACGACTCTATCCATTTAGAAGCTTTTGCCGGATCTATTGCCTTTTTATCTGTATTCTCCTTTCTTGGGAACTGCTGCTCACCGGCATCTGCAATCCCACATAGTAAAATATAACCAGCTGTTTCCCTTGGTTTCAGTGTTTTCCGGCTGAATCGTATGCCTCCAACAGCCTCTTTTCCCTGAAGTTCTGTTCCAGAGGGTTTTCCGGGCTTATTAATTCTTACTGCCTCTGGATTCAGAAAGGTTCCGCCTTCTCCTATAAACTCCTCCACCGTAGGATAAAATGACTCCGGCTTCTCTCCGTTTTCATCTGAACCGTATACAAAATATGTAGTATTATTTTTCTGATGTCCCCGCTCGTCAAAGGACAAAACCGGGGTTACTTCCACACCATAATCGGTGGTCCGAATTCGGTGGAGAAGGGAGGTAACATGGCGGTGATCTCGAAGATTATCTGCACTTCTTCCATATACCGGAATTGCACCTGTTGGCACAATTTCCACTTTTTTTTCCGGAAATATTTGTGATTTCCACATATTCTACTTCCATGTCCCCGGAAATTGTAACAAAAGATGTTACTTCTGCCTGAAGACCATATTTTTGTGATTTTCGGGAAATCTTCTGCCACATAAAACCAGCTTCCAGTGTGCTTTCGTCCTGCTTATCTGTAAATTTCTGAAATTCCTGTTCTGCAGAATTTCCACAGACAGACCAACAGCCCAGAAGCTTCGGATCTGCTCCAGACAGAGCAGTATCACATGCTTCTGTGCTTTTATATACCTGACACCAGAAATTTCTGGTATTTCGGTTGTTATGCAGGTTTTCAATACTTACAGGCTCAAGAAGGAAATGATTCTGATCCGTTTTGCTGTCACCTCCCAGATTAGGGGTGATACTGGATTTCAGTCCTTTTTCTCCCGCCATAGGCAGATACAGACCGCTATAATTTTCCGGATCATGTATAATAAAGCTTCCGTTTTTATCCTGAAATTCTATATGTTTCATCAATGTTTCTCGCTTTCTGCCTGCGTCCACCCACCAGGCCTACTAAATTTTTACGACAGATACAATTCAACCTCAGTTTCAGCAGTCAGCTTCTCCTGTGGAATATAATTATCTTTTAACTCTTCACCGTTTACAGTAAGTTTCTTAAATCCACTCTCTGCATGTCCCGGATTTTGCACTTTAATGTGCAGGTGACAGCCGCGGAAATCTTTTTCGACTTCAAATCCATCCCATTCTTTCGGTATGGACGGTGCGATACGAAGACCATAGAAATCAGGACGCATTCCAAGAATACCTTCCACACATCCTACCATAACAGTAGACGCAGTTCCAGTAAGCCAGTGTACATGAGAACGGCCAAAATTCGGACTTGCTTTCCCCTCTGTAAACTGACCATAGCAATATGGCTCAAGCCTGCGGATCTCCGCCTTATCATTCTGTGCAGCCGGAGCATTTTCCATAAAGTAGCCAAATGCTCTTTCTCCATGTCCCATTAATGCTTCTGCCAAAATGATCCATCCCTGTGACTGAGAAAAAAGTTCCTGCATTTTCTTTTGTTCCTGCATTATAAATTACAGCCAGTGCACCGTCAAAAAGCATGTGCGTGATATGGGGGATCCATAAGAATAGCACCATACTCTGTATTCAGTCTTTCATAAACCTGCTCAAGTGCCAGTTCTGACTGCTCCTTTGTTGCAAGCCCACTGATCACAGCCCAGCTCTGGGGATTCAGCCACATATTTGCTTCCGGATCTGTACGCTGTCCGATTATTTCTCCTGCTTCTGTAAAACCGCGGATAAACCGGTCTTCATTCCAGCAAAGCTTTTCAATCAGTTTCCCAAGCTCTTCCTGGCTTTTTTCCAGATATGAGATATATTCTTCATCTTTTTCGTAAGCCGCAAACTCCTTCAAAATGGTCATTGCATAATAAAACTGCAAAGCTACAAAAGTAGATTCTCCATCTTTTCCAAGCCTCAGGCAGTCGTTCCAATCTGCATAAAGTCCCGCCGGCATTCCATGTTTTCCAAGATGTTCCATCGAGAACTGGATCGCACGTTTCAGATGCTCATATACTGTTCCTTCATCTTTATTGGCAAATGGGATTACCTCATCAATAAAATCTACATTTCCTGTCTCTGACACATACTTATATACAGTTGGAAAAAGCCATAGAGCATCGTCAGCACGATATGCCGGATGCCCTGTTTCCTGTACATAAGAAGCATCGTCCGGCGTATCCTCATGTCCTGGATTGTGGGTGAATTTAACAAGAGGCAGACCACCACCATTATCTACCTGGGCAGACAACATAAAACGGATCTTATCCGCTGCCATTTCAGGTGCCAGATGGATCACGCCCTGAATATCCTGCACAGTGTCGCGGTATCCATATCCATTGCGCAGACCGCAGTAAGTAAAGGATGCTGCTCTGGACCAGATAAAAGTCATAAAACAGTTGTAAGCGTTCCATGTGTTGATCATGGTATTAAATTCATTACTTGGAGTTTTTATCTGAAAATGTGAAAGCTGTCCATGCCAGTAACTGATCAGTTCTTCCAGTTCCCTTTCGCAAACCTGCTGGCAATTTTGGTCATAACGCGCAACAATCGCTTCTGCCTCGTCATTTTTTTCATACCTACAAGAAAAGCCATCTCTTTCTTTTCTCTCGGGGCAAGCTTTAACACTGCTGTCAATGCACCACAGCTGTTTTCATTATAATTTCCCTCACAATTAAGCTTGCCGTCAATTACTCCTACCGGGTTTCCATAACCGTGATATCTCCCCAGAAATGCTTCTTTTTCACCGCACCAGGAATCCACTGGCACGCCGGCCAGACCCAGGAACCGATTTGTCACATCTTTGTTATCTACCTTTTCCCCTTCATCAAGACGATCCAGATTTGCATGGATCATCTGGCGTACACGGTTTCCTCTGAAAACAGTTTTGGTAATATACTGGGAATACTGCAGATTTACCTGATCCTGCTCATAGTTGCTGTTGTTGGTAAATTCCGCATATCCGGTTACATTAATTTCTCTTTCCTTATCAGAACAGTTCTCCACACAAAGGCTCCACACCTCATAAGACTGTCCCAGGGGTACATAATACCTAACCTCAGAATGAATACCGCTGTAATCTGCCATCATCCTGGTATAAGCAGTACCGTGGTGACATTCACTTTTATATTTTTCAAGATCCTTTCCTACAGGCTGCCATGACGCTGACCAAAAATCTTTCGTTTCATTGTCCCTCAGATAAATATATCTTCCCGGCTCGTCAAACTGATTAAAAACATAACGTAAAATTCTTCCGTTAGCACCAGACTTTACAAAGCTGTATCCGCCTGCATTATTGGACACAATGGCACCATATTCAGGATCTCCCAGATAGTTTACCCAAGGCGCTGGTGTATCTGGTCTGGTAATCACATATTCTCGTTTCTTATCATCAAAATATCCATATTTCATCCCTGCACACTCCTCCTGGTCTTTATATTGACCCGATTTTCCCATATGATATCTCATATGATAAAAAAACATATACCAAAACTCACTATAAAATATCAAAATTATGACATGAAAAAAAGCACCCACCTCGCGGTGAGTGCTCTTCATTTTCATCTATTAAGCTAACTTGATCGGGTTGATCTTCACTCCAGGACCCATTGTCGGAGCAATAACAACGCTCTTTAAATACTGTCCTTTCAGTGTGCTAGGTCTAGCCTTTACAATAGCTCCAATCAGCGTCTGGAAGTTGTCGCTTAACTGCTCCTCAGTAAAGGAAGCTTTACCGATCGGCACATGGATAATGTTTGATTTGTCAAGACGATACTCAATCTTACCAGCTTTGATATCATTGATAGCCTTTGTAACATCCATAGTTACAGTACCAGCCTTCGGGTTAGGCATTAAACCTTTCGGTCCAAGTACACGACCAAGACGTCCAACAACACCCATCATATCTGGAGTTGCAACAACAACGTCGAAGTCAAGCCATCCTTCATTCTGGATCTTCGGAATAAGGTCCTCAGCGCCTACGAAATCAGCACCTGCAGCCTTAGCTTCCTCAGCTTTTGCATCCTTAGCGAATACAAGAACGCGAACAGTTTTTACCTGTACCGTGTGGCAGAACTACTGCACCACGGATCTGCTGATCTGCATGACGTCCATCGCAGCCTGTGCGGATATGAACTTCGATAGTCTCGTCAAATTTGGCAACAGCAGCTTTTTTTGAACTAAGCTGATAGCTTCATTAGTATCGTATAATGTTGCGCGGTCAACTGCCTTAGCAGCCTCCACGTATTTCTTTCCTCGTTTCATTTCTATAACCCTCCTGTGGTATTTTGCGGGGGAAAAAGCCCCTTCCCCACTTACTATTTGTGATTAATCAACTACTTCAATTCCCATACTTCTTGCAGTACCAGCAATCATGCTTGCTGCTGCTTCGATGGATGCTGCATTTAAGTCTTTCATCTTAAGCTGAGCGATCTCCTCAACCTGAGCTTTTGTAACTTTAGCAACTTTTGTTTTGTTCGGTACGCCGGAACCGGATTTGATATTTGCAGCTTTCTTAAGAAGAACTGCAGCCGGCGGAGTTTTGGTTATGAAGCTGAAACTTCTATCTGCATAAACAGTGATTACTACAGGAATGATCATACCATCCTGATCTGCTGTTCTCGCATTGAACTCTTTTGTAAACTGAACGATATTTACACCGTGCTGTCCAAGAGCCGGACCTACAGGTGGTGCTGGAGTTGCTTTACCAGCGGGAATCTGTAATTTGATATATCCTGTTACTTTCTTTGCCATTTTCGGCACCTCCTATGTGGTATTGGCGGGGGTATGTCCCTCCCACGATATTGTGTTACCTTTGTCTGTTACATTTTCTGAACTTCTGCGAAACTGATTACAACCGGTGTTTCGCGTCCAAACATCTCTACATTGATCGTTACAAGCTGCTTCTGCGGATTGATGGCAGTCACAACACCTGTAGTCTCTTTCCAGGCTCCGCCTGTTACAACAACGGTATCGCCCTCGACGAAATCAACGCGGACAGTCTCATCTTTGATGCCCAGCGGCTTCATTTCTTCTTCTGTGAGCGGTACAGGCTTGGATCCCGGACCAACAAACCCAGTCACTCCACGGGTATTCCGGACAACATACCAGGTATCGTCGTTCATGACCATGTTGATAAGAACATAGCTTGGGAACATTTTTCTCTGGACCTGCTTGGAAACACCATTACGCATCTCCACAACGTCTTCCAGAGGAACCCGTACTTCCAGAATCTGATCCTCAAGATGTCGGTTTTCAATTGTCTTCTCAATGTTGGCCTTTACCTTGTTCTCATAACCGGAATAGGTATGGACAACGTACCATTTTGCTTCTGACATACAATCACCTTTGTCCTTATTTGATTAAAAGATTAATGCATTCCAGAATGCCTGCATCCATCACACTGATGATCACACCGAGAATTACGGTTATGACAATAACAACAACTGACTGTTTCATCAGTGTATCGCGGTCTGTCCAGACAATTTTGTTGAACTCTGCCTTCAGCCCCTGGAACCAGGATTTCTTCGGCTCCTTAGCCTTGGCGGTCTTGCCTGCAGATTTTTCTTTTTCTTGCATAGCCTAACCTCACAATCTAAAGTGACTATTTTGTTTCCTTGTGCATTGTGTGTCTCTGGCAGAACTTACAAT
>ENA-OPYU01000675-OPYU01000675.1-human-gut-metagenome-genome-assembly--contig:-NODE-675-length-12977-cov-2.277432_pt1 | contig 12977 bp, 14 predicted proteins | sample MGYA00242637_ERZ504482 | MGnify/ENA primary metagenome ERZ504482 (study PRJEB26092, sample SAMD00036237) | human gut metagenome | host: Homo sapiens | study: EMG produced TPA metagenomics assembly of...
ATGGTACATCCATTGAAATGGTTGTCCGTCGGCGGTTCCTTTGTTAAAGGGAAAGGATGCGCCGTAGCCGTTTCTTCCATTAATCCAGACATAGCCATAGGAGAGAATTACACCCGAAACCGCTGGTCGGCAGGTGCCACCATCAAAACAAAATCCGTAGATGTACGTACAGAATACTTGGCCGGAAAAGACGGACACGTTAAAAGTGACGGTTACTATGCAACCGTATCTGCCCATGTGCTTCCCAAATTTGACGTAATAGCCTCTTATGACTATTTCAACAAAAATAAACTATTTCCGATAAACAGACCAATTATGTAGCAGGTGTACAGTATTGGTTCTATCCCAAATGCCGTCTGCAAGCCCAGTATACATACTGTAACCGCCATAAAGGAGAAAACTCAAACCTGCTTCAAGCACAGTTGCAAGTTCGTTTCTGAGCTGGGGAAATGGAAATTTATGAACTTTTTGGCATCCTTTTTGTAGTTTTATAAGATACATACCCAAAAAGAGACTGATTTATGAACGAACAAGCCATACAAGAACAATATCAGCATATCGTTACTCTACTCAAGCAGCAACGGCTGAAGGAAGCACAATCCCAACTGGAAGCCTTTCTTTGGAACAGCGGTGACTGGACACTCCGCAACCGCTTGGAACAAGCTCAGACATCCTATCAGTACATGCTGCAATACATGCGCCAGGAATCGACGATCCTGAACGACAGAAACTATATCGCCAGATTCTGACCGAAACTTGGGAAGTCGCTGACCAGGCACGTCTGTCTCTCCTTGACGGAGTTTCCACGCACTATTACCATTCCCTGCGCAATAACCGGGAACGCCTCCCCAAAGAATACAATATTGCCGCACTGCAGAAGGTATTGGAATCTTTCCCTGATGACCTGGCCGTTTGTCAGCTGATGCCGGATAACCAAGGCATGGACGCCGTACTGCAACGGCACGAACAAACCGCCCAGGTTCTTTTCCTTTCCACATGGAGTAACAGTGACTGGTCTGCAGAAGACGAACAGCAAGCCAAAGGATTACTGGAATCAGAAATGCTTCCCGTCAATGATTTGTGCCTGTTCACCAGTGCCGTCATGCTCAGTCTGATGGAATGCTTCGATACCCGCAAATTCTCATGGTTGCTAGACGCCGTAACGCATGCAAATACGCAAGTAAACCAACGGGCTTTGGTAGGTATCGCTTTCGCACTTCTTTTTCATCCCACCCGTCTGTCGCTTTATCCCGAATTGACAGCCCGCCTTTCCCTGCTCAACGAAGACGGCAGTTTCGGCAAGCAACTGAACCGTATTTACATCGAGCTGCTCCGTAGCCAGGAAACGGAAAAGATAGACAAGAAGATGCGTGAAGAAATCATTCCGGAGATGATGAGGAATGTGAACATCATGCGCAACATGAAGTTCGGTTTTGAAGAGAACCCTGAGGAAAACGATCTTAATCCGGATTGGGAGAAAGCTTTTGAAAGTTCCGGACTGGGAGACAAGATACGGGAGATGAACGAATTACAGCTGGAAGGCGCTGACGTCTATATGAGTACGTTTGCACAACTCAAGACTTATCCGTTCTTTAAGGAACCGTACAACTGGTTCTATCCGTTCGACATGCATCACTCCAGCATCATCAAGGAATTCGGATTCAAGCCTACCGGAGACAATGCCATCCTCTCCCTTATCCTCCAATCCGGTTTCTTCTGCAATAGTGACAAGTATTCCCTTTGCTTTACAATGGCACATATACCACAGTCACAGCGTACGATGATGCTCAGCCAGATGACTTCCCAGGATTTGGATGCACTCATGGACGAAAGCAAATCTTCCGCTTTACGGCAGTATGCCGAACGACCGGATGTCATCAGCAACCAGTATGTCCACGACTTATACCGTTTCTTCAAGTTAAGCCAGCGCAGACACGAGTTCCGTGACATCTTCAAGGAAGAGATTGCCCTGCACCGTATCCCGGCACTCAAAGATATTCTGTGCAAACCCGAGCTGCTGATTACCATCGCCGATTTCCACTTCCGCAAAGAACACCCGGCAGAAGCATTGGAGCTTTATAAGGAATTGATAGCCTTGAACCATGCAAATGCAGACATTTTCCAAAAGGCTGGCTATTGCCTGCAAAAGGAAAAGAGGTATAAGGAAGCGATAGACGCCTACCTGAAAGCCGATGTACTAAAGCCCGACCATGTCTGGACAATCCGCCATCTCGCTACGTGCTACAGGCAGATAAGGGACTTTGCCTCTGCACTGGAATACTACAAGAAAGTGGAGGCAATCCAGCCGGAAAACCATAATATCCTTTTCTACGCCGGAAGCTGCCTTGCCGAACTGGAAAGATATGAAGAGGCTCTGCAATATTTCTTCAAGCTTGATTTCATCGAAAGCAATTGTATCAAAGCATGGCGTGCTATAGGCTGGTGTTCGTTTGTCAACGGCAAGTATGAGCAAGCAATGAAGTATTACGAAAAGATACTCGCCTCCAAACCACTCGCAGCAGACTATCTCAATGCCGGACATGTTGCTTGGAGAACGGGCAAAATAGAAAAAAGCTGCAGAACTTTACAGTAAAGCAGCTTTGGAATATGGCGGGCAGGAGATTTTTAGAGAAATGTTCGGTAAAGACAAAGAAACACTTGTCAGACAAGGAATCAGTGAAAAAGATATCCCTCTAATGATGGATCTGGTTTAGACCTCCAACAACTCCCTGTACAGCCTCTGTACGGGGAGCCCCATTATATTATAGTAACTCCCGGATATGTTTTCCACCCCGATGAATCCAATCCACTCTTGTACACCATAAGCTCCGGCTTTATCCATGGGGTGGTATTTGTCCACATAATAGGCAATTTCCTCTTCGTTCAGTTTGGCAAAACGCACTTCTGTTGCCGCCGCAAAACTGCGTTGCCACTCAGTGGTAGTGATGCATACACCGGTAAACACTTCATGGGTACGTCCGGACATGTCGCGCAACATCTGCATAGCTTCTTCCCTATTCTTGGGTTTTCCGAGAACTTGTCCATCCAGCCAGACAATGGTATCTGCTGTAATCATCAATTCGTCCGGATGCATCATATCACGGTAGGCATCTGCCTTTTCCCTGGATATGTAGAGAGGAATATCCGCTCCCCGCAACGTTTCGGGATAAGACTCGTCCACATCGGGCAAAGTTCTTACTTCATATTCCACTCCCAAACCAGCCAGCAATTCTTTCCTTCGCGGAGAGTTAGAGGCAAGAATCACCTTATATTTCTTCAGATTATCTAACATCATATCATTTACGATTTGACGATTTACAATTTAACGATTGAAACAACTACCAACCAAAAGCCTTTTTCATCTGCCATCCAAAGCCCTTGCACTTTCAATACCTGTTCCACAATGTCGCGACCACAGCCATAACCGCCTTCTGCATACGAAATATAGCGAGCCACAGCCTTTACCTCAGGCACAGCATCCTTAGGACAACACGGCAAACCACACTCACGCATCACCTCCAAGTCGGGAATATCATCACCTACATACAATATTTCCTCGTCCTTCAAGCCATGACGGTCACGGAAGTCATGGTAATCATGGATTTTAACAGAAGAACCCATATAGATATTTCCATCCTCAAAACCTAAAGAAGTAAAACGCTTGCGGACTGCTTCTGTACGTCCACCCGTAATTATACCCAGCAACACACCTTGCTTAGCGGCCAGATGCAGGGAATAACCATCCTTTATGTTGACCGTACGCAGAGGTTCACCCTCCGAACTCATAGGGATAACATTGGCACTCAGCACACCGTCCACATCAAAAACAAGGGCTTTTATCTTTTTCAAATCATAGTTTATGGTACTCATTGCACTTTTTTCTTGTTCATTATAATATACCTATATGCAGCAAAACATTAGTTCAAAAGAGGCAAGCATCGGCATCCGGTTATCTTATTGCCAACCGATGTATATTCTCGCTAATCTCCCGATATAGTTCCAGCATTTGCGGCTCATCGGCAAGCATCCGCAGATGCTCGTCAATGACATTCTCATCATAGCGCACAGCCGGTCCTGTCTGTGCGGCAAGCGGTTCCAGCTCATGCACCTTGCGGGCCGTCTCGTCTATCAAAGGGGAGCATTGCCTCGAACGGCAACCCGTACTTTTTCAGCAGTTCAGCAGCCAACACATACATGTGATTGGTGAAAATTGCACGTAAACACAGCCGCCAGATGCAAACTTTTGCGCTGCTCAGAACTTGCTTCATACACTTTTTCCGATAGGGCGGAAGCAATGTCCTTCAGAAGCTGCACATCCTCTTCCGAGTTGCTTTCCACAAAACACGGTATCTGTCCAAAATCCACTTCACGCTGCTTACTGAAAGTCTGCATCGGATAAAGCACTCCATAACGCGCAACATGCCCCTGCCAAATATTCATAGGAATACTGCCGGCTGTATGCACCCATAAAGCATTCTCCTTTCCAGAAACAATCTGGGGTAATAATTCTACAAAAGCCGCGTCCTTCAGCGAAACGATATAAAGCTGCGCCTCCTTCGTAACCGCCTGCAGCTCCGTGGTATATGCAGCTTCCACCGTCTGTGCCAATCCCTGCGCCGATTCTTTTGTACGGCTGTAGACCTGCACAATACGAAACCCTTTCCGATAAAGAGCTTTTGCCAGATTAGTAGCTAGATTTCCGGCACCGATAAAGGCAATGGACATATCTTCTATACTTCTTCCTGCCATACGCTTATCTTGTTGCCAACCAATACAGAATAGCCCCTAATGCCAGCAACGCCAACGGCAGCAGATAAGCGGACATCGTACCGAGTAAGGCAGTTATCAACCCGAAGTTCAATATCAGCCACAAACCTATCAATACCAATCCCACTGACTTGTCATGCTTGAACAGCAGCAAAAATCACTGCGGTATACAATAGAAAATTATCCTTATTCATCACCCACGGCAAGCCGATTGCAGAAAAATGCACCAATTTGTCCACCAAGTAAAGAATGCCGAATACAATCAGTGTGATGGCAGTGGCCTTATATGTATCACGGTTATTGTTTGCTTTTGCTGCACTCACTGTTACTTTCCTCCGTACTTATTGATATGTATCTTTTCCCACTGCAGATTGTCTTCGTTGAAAGGCTTGCGCTCCATCCCTTATGGCCGATAGCAATAACACTAAGCACCTGCAGCTGTAAAGGAATGTCCAACACCTCGTGCACATACTCGCCGGAAGGCATACCGGAAGCCGTAAAACGTTCGCGCACCTGCACCCAGCAGCTTCCCAGCCCCATATCTTCGGCCTGAAGTTGCAGGTAGATGGAAGCAATGGAGGCATCTTCTATCCACACGTCGCTTGCCAGCGGGTCGGCAACAACCACTACTGCCAGTGCCGCATCGGCAATAAACTGCGATGCCTGCTCCTTGCAATAGGACAATTCCTTCAATTTATCCTTCTCGTCCACCACTATGAACTGCCATGCATTGCTGCGTTTCGACGTGGGTGCCATCAGGGCTGCTTTCATCAAAGTGACGACTTGTTCTTGTGTCAATTCTTCTTCTGTAAACTTCCGCATGCTGCGGCGTGCTTTTATCAATTCACTGAAACTTTCCATAATGATTTTATGTGCTAATATGCTAATGTGCACATCGACACATTAACAATAATTTCTGCAAAGATACGAGATTATTTTTTAAATTTGCAGGCCATGCCTTTGAAACTCACTACATATTACCGTGGGAGCAAGGTTCCTGACCTGCCAGGCACCAACACCTTCCATTCCACAGAGTTGTTCCGAATCTACGAGGCAACTCCGGGTATAGTCCCCCCATACTCATTGTGGCATCCGAAGATGACAAGCCCGTTGCGAAACTGCTTGCCGCCATACGTAAAAGTGTCCGCATGTTTCCACCCGGCATCATCAAAAGATGTGAGGTGTACGGTACGGGAGAATATTTCAATAACGAGGCAGACAAAGAGATTATCTTCAGTGACATGCTGCAAAGGCTTACCAATGAAGCATTGCGCGATTCTTTTCTCATCGAGTTCCGCAACCTGGAAAATGCCATGTTCGGATACAAATCTTTCCGAGACAACCAATACATCGCCATCAATTGGCTGCGGGTGCGCAACTCGCTGCACAGCGTCGAAAAGGTGGAAGAGCGTTTCAGTCCCCGTCACGTATCCGGCAAATAAAGAAAGGGCTCAAAAACGGCGCCCAAGTACGGGAAGCACGTACCAAAGAGGAGATTCTCTGTTTTGCCCAGATGTTGCGCCACGTATATTCTTCCAAGATACGGCGCCACTTCCCCAGCATCAAGTTCTTTCAGCATCTCGAAAACCAGTTGACAAAAGGGCAGCAAAGCAAAATCTTCATCGTCATTTATAAGGAGAAGATTATCGGTGGCAGCGCATGCATTTATTCAGATGATAGCGCCTATCTATGGTTCTCAGGTGGCATGCGCAAGACTTATGCCCTGCAATATCCGGGGATTCTTGCCGTATGGAAAGCACTGGATGATGCCAAACAACGCGGATACCGCCACTTAGAGTTCATGGACGTGGGACTTCCCTTCCGTAAACATGGCTACCGTGAGTTCGTTCTCCGCTTTGGAGGAAAACAAAGCAGCACCCGACGCTGGTTCCGTTTCCGTTGGAACTGGCTGAATCGGGTGCTGATAAAGATGTATGAGTAAATGAGCTATTGGGCTATTTTATAGACCACTGACGAATATCCTCCCAACCGTATGGAAGTATTATCCCCTTCTTTCACCTGAACAGTTCCCGATACACCGACAGCCTTCTCGATATTATCTGTCAATGACAGTTCAACAGATGCGCTTCCAAAGTTGTGAAGAACAAGCATCTTTTCATTATCTTTTGTCATATACCATGCAGCAATGCTCTTGTACTTTTCATTCGATTCGTTATATACCGCATGTTTTGTCATTGTACCTTGAGCCAAAGCCGGATAGGTATTACGCAAACGGGTAAAAGAGAGATAGGTATTCAGCAACGAATTTGCATTTTCCTTCTGTTCTGCTACAGATTTTATACTCGAAGCCACGGTGGCATCAATCTTGTCCGTATAGGCAGTAGTATAATTATCTCCCCACAGCATCGGACTACGTACATATTCATCCGCCTTTTCCTTCGTTCCGTAGATACCCAATTCTTCCCCATAATAAATATAGGGTTCGCCCGGTGCGGTAAGCAATACGGCAGCCGCAAGTTTACACTTTGCCTCTGATTTTCCCAGTTTGGATGCTGTACGGTCTTCATCATGGTTGGATAGTTTGGTAGCTTCTATGTAATCGGCACGGTATCTCGCATATTTCTGTTGGAAAGAAAGTATGTCTTTCGCAAAGTAACAACCAGTGGAGTTGGCAATCGACCAATCCAGTTTATACCAGAAGTCAAACTCAAACAATGCGGGAAGTCCTTGATAATAAGGCGCCACCTCGTCACTACCCGAAAGGACTTCACCTACAATATAAATATCATCTGTATGCCCTTTCGATTTATAATATTCGTTCATATCATCATAGAACATTTTCAGGAAACGGGGATTCTCATCCGAAGTGGCACTGTGATAAATATGCTTCACCGCATCCAAACGGAATCCGTCAATTCCCTTGTCTATCCATTCTTTTGCAGCAGCGGATATTGCTTTATATGCCGGAGAGTTGGTAGCATCATCAATAGCACCGTAATTAAGGTCGGCAAACCAGTCTGTTTGGAAATGGGAATGGAAATTCCATGCTTCGACCGATGCAAACAATATGTCCTCAGGATTTGCATTACTCAAAGTAAAAGGCTTGCCCAACTGCACTTTACTTGCTTTAGACGGAGCTCCATACTTCGTTCCGTTGTCCCATGAAGTATTGCTTGTACGGATTAAAAAGCCCCAATCCGTATCAAGATCAACCGTTAACTCGTACTTATTATTGCCTCTCGCATAGAATTTCTTGCAAATGGCCTCACCATAATATAAGTACTTGGCATCTTGCGTGGTTACATCCGGATTATCCGAATCCGGAGTACCCCCTTCTGTAACTGTTATCGGTGGGGCTTGCAGCATTAGACCAGTCGAGTACAAACTTATAATATCCTTTCATGGCATCACCTATACCAGCCGAAAACCATTCGCCTGCATTATATCCCGTAGAGCTTTCCCGCTTTATCATTGGAATTTTACCGGCAGTAATATCGGATTTCGGGTCTTGTGAGAAGATGTAATAGTTACGGTATTCATTGTTCGGAGAGGTCTTGGCTTCCTTAAACCAAGGATGTGCACTCCCCGTATGATTCATCACATAATCCAGATAAATTTTAATACCGAGGCTATGGGCTTTAGTAACCAACTCTTCAAAATCGGCCATCGTTCCATATTGCGGATTCAACCCTGAATAGTCTGTCACATCATATCCATGATATGACATAGCCGGATGAATAGGTGATAGCCAAATAGCCTTTATCCCTAAATCATTGAGGTAATCCAGTTTTGTAATAAGTCCTCTGATATCTCCACATTTATCACCATTACTGTCAGCGAAAGAATATACCAACAGCTGATAAGATATATCCGCCCTCTTTTCACCATCCCAATTGGCAGAAGATGCCGCAACATCTATCCAAAATACCATCGTCATTGCCACTTCCACCACCAATTTCATCGTCACTGCATGCTATGAAGCAAAAGGGAATTATCCAAAATAAAAAATGAAGAAGTAAGTTTACTTTTTTCATATCATAGATTTTTCTGTTTAAAACTAATATCGAAAAGAAGAGAAGAGGCTACAATGAAGATTCATCCATTGTAGCCTCACTTTCTTTTATTCTTAAGACCTATGGATAGTACCGGTATTTGTCCTAAAATCAAGAGTAACAGTCTTTCCGGTTTCTATCTGAACACAAGGTTCCTGATCGCCACCCTTACCACGGTATTCAATTTTACCATCTCGTAGCAGAAATTCAGACTGCCACCAATCAACTCCTTGAATTCCAGTAGACACATAAATACGCAGGTCTCCGTCTCCGGCTGCTACAGCCTCATAAGCAGTGCCATCTGACGACAAGGTGAAAGCAACTTCCGAATCATCCGGTCTACCTGCACCTGCATCTGCCCATCCACCGGCACAAGCACCTCTTAAGAAGAGTTTCGGCTCAGCAAGAATAACTTTTCTGTTTATAGACTTTTTTATCCGCAGAAAGAGTACAAGATACAATTACCAAATAATATCCTGTATCAGCAACTTTTAAATTAGAACCACCAGCCGGATATTCACCATAACCTTTAGGATCCTCATTTTCCACTCCGAAATTCTCACCGGTACTCCAACTCTTTTCATTATTGAATTTCATTCCGTAACCTGCCTGCAAATAATAGATGCCCCAGAACATTCCATCATGGCTATGAACAGGTATCATCTCAGGAGCTGTACTCCAATCCTGCTGCCATCCCCAAGCATCACCATTTACAAACATTTTTTCAGGTAATGTAGCAGAAGATGTATCTTCAGCTGTACAAACAGCTTTTGCAGAGAACTGCCCGGTACGCAAATCCAGTTTTAAGGTAACTGTATAGACACCGGCTTTGCCCACCTGAAAGTTTGCTCCACCACCTTTACACTCACTAAAAGCTTCTGATATTGCAGATGCATTATCACCATTATATCCCATATTAGTATGAAGTTTAACCTTACTACCTTGATAAGGGAATTCCAGCCCCCAATCACCTGAATAACGGAACTTCATTTCTTTCTTATCCAACGTTACATCACTAATAGTATATTCAACCGTAGCCTGAGTTTCATTATAACTTGCCTGCATGGCAGTTTCACCATTCCATTGCAAGGGAGTAGCATCACCGATAATACCGAATGTAGCAGGTATTATCGTCAGTTGATTATCAGCTTTATTCATAGCCACATAGTACAAACCATCCTCCGCAACAGTGAAAGGCGTACCACCGGCTGCTAAAGCTACTGTTTCAGCAGGAGTAGAAGCTACTACGTCACCCTTGCCATAATTTATCTCATTACCTTCCTCATCTACATTCAGAATGGTAAAACTTCCGTTTGACTTCAGCCAAGTGTAAATACCTATTACATTTGTACCTTCCGGAGCTCCATCCAACGGTGCAGCCACCAGTTGGGACGATGTAGCCGTAGCACTATAAATCGTAGCATCACCAGTGATATAAGCTCCCGGTTGAGCATCAGTAATGATTCTCCAGTTATCATTGCCTTCTTCACAACTTGTTCCCACCACCAACAGCAATAGGAGTGTTGTCATATATTGGAATACTTTTTCATATTACTTTCCATTAATCATAATTATTAATAACCGTAATTTTGAGTCAGTTTACCATTCAAGCTCAATACATCTTCATGAATCGGGAATACAGTAGTATAACCAGTATCTTCTTTCGGCAACTGAGGTCTATCAGTATATGCGCGGGTAAACTTACCGAAACGAACTAAATCCTGACGGCGAAGACCTTCCCATGCAAATTCTCTCAAACGCTCTTCTAATAAAGTTTCAAGAGTAGCTGTCACATCCAAAGTAGCACCGGCACGCTCCCGAACCTCTGTCAGCTCAGCATCTCCATTGCCACCATTACGCACTTTAGCTTCACTCTTCATTAAAAGTACATCAGCATATCGGAACAGGACAATATCATTACTTTGAAGTTTACCATCATTGGTAGCAGAAGCATCCAATTCATATTTTTTCATACGTGCACCTGCCGTCTTCTCTGAGGCTTTGCCAGACAAATCCAAAGTAATTTCAGAAGGTACATATTCCAAATCTGTTCCATCATCAAGCTTTATAGTCCCATTAGGTCCTTCTACTTTTCCTGCATAATAAGTAAGTTCAAAACGCGGATCTTGGGAGCTTGTACCCATAACCAAATGGCATTCGAGAGCTTCTTTTGTTGCAGACGAACCATTCCATCCACCTTGACCATAAGCATTACCATGATTATAGTGGCGGGAACGAATCAAATTATAAAATTCATTCTTATAAAGATTTGCATCCATCGGAATAGTAAAGGATATTCTCTACAGAAGATTCATTCTTAAGTGAAAAGTTTGCTTCAAATTTTTGTTCCAATTTATAGCCCAGATTCTTTATCTTGTCACAGTATGCGATTGTAGCTTCCCAAGCATTCATTTCAGTACCGTCTACTGTAAATTTGATATTCTTTCCATCCAATTTGGTACCGTCCGTCCAATTGTCATCTGCATAGACTTCTGCATTAAGAGCTAGCTTCGCCAACAGAAAATACGCAACAGGTTTTGTTATTCTACCATAATATTCACCTGTCAAATTTACTGTGCGCATCGCTTAGGTCTTCAACCGATTCTTCTAATTCGGTTCTTACAAAATTAAAAACAGCGGAACGTTCGGATTGTACTACATCTTCCATTGCTACTGAAGAAGAAGTAACCAATGGAACACGGGCAAACATATCCAATAAATAATAATAGTACATTGCCCGGAATGCCCGTACTTCCGAAATATATTTAGGAACTGAAATGTTCTCCGGATTGTTCTCCAAAATTTCTTTCAATTTATCCAATGATTGATTAGCTTGTGCAATTCACCCTTATAAAGATAATCCCAACTGCCTTTTACCAAATCATTCTTCGTACCCCAATTATGAAGAAACAGATTTTGCCACAAGCCACCATCATACCAGTCACCACCGCGCGTGGGAAGCATAGCTTCATCGGTTGTGAAAGTATTCAAATCATAAAGCCCACGGTCAGTACCTTGTAGTCCTGCCCCACCGCCATTAGCACCAACTTGCGTATAAAGGGAAGCTACCGTATTCAAGTATAATAAGGTAGAATTCTGATAAGCTTGTTCTTCTGTAATTTGGTCTTTCGGATTTTCCGACAAGAAAGATTCACAAGAAGATAAGCCAAGTGTTGCTGTCATCAACAAACTATATAATATTCTTCTTTTCATAATATGCATCTAATTAAAAGTTAACACTAAGTCCCAATGAATAAGTACGTGACAAAGGATAGAAACGCTTGTCATCAATACCAAGGTCACTTCCTACCGTTGTACTGTTTATCATCGGAGAAAGCCCTGAGTATCCTGTAATCGTAGCCAAATTATTTACAGAGAAAGTAACACGTAAAGATTTGATGGCTTTCAGATTTTTGTATTCAAGTTCCAACCCAATGTAACATAGTCAAAATGCAGGTAATCACCTTTTTCCAACCAATAATCGGTTACAGTTTGGTCTTTAATATTTTTCTGAGGAGCTTCAGCCAAAACATTATAAGTCGGGAACTGACTCATATTCATATAAGACAAAGAAGTACCATTATAAATCTTATGTCCAAAAGCTCCATTCATTTGTACCTGAATATCAAATTGTTTATAACGGAATCCGATATTTGCACCCAATAAAGCTTTAGGCATAGCCTGACCAGCAATATAACGATCCTTTCCATCAGCCAAATCAACACCTTCCACGCCATCAATATCTTGAACATGATAAGTATAATCACCAAAACCATTATCAACCAATCCATCACATTTAGGCAAATAGAATACGCCTACCGGTTGTCCGACCATTTGATAAATAATTTGATTATATCCACCAATAAATCCGGCACCATTCATACCGCCCAAGTTCATGTATTCCTTAGCTGTCATAGGTTCTCCCATATACGTTCCGTTCAAAGAAAGCAACTTATTCTTTTAGAAATTGCAACAGCATCTTGAGGGTCGTTATATATAATAGTGATATTATGAGAATCATGAGAATAAGTAGTTCCTACAGCCCCCTTTGCCATATAGAAGTTTTCAACTACTGCCAGAGCAATATTATCATTGTGATATCTGTTAGCAATGGCTACAAAATTTAACTCAGTTCCACTAAGATCAATATATCCATCTTTTACAGGAACTTCAAATACTTTTTTTTCTAGGATGCTT
>ENA-OPYU01000676-OPYU01000676.1-human-gut-metagenome-genome-assembly--contig:-NODE-676-length-12975-cov-3.406678_pt1 | contig 12975 bp, 16 predicted proteins | sample MGYA00242637_ERZ504482 | MGnify/ENA primary metagenome ERZ504482 (study PRJEB26092, sample SAMD00036237) | human gut metagenome | host: Homo sapiens | study: EMG produced TPA metagenomics assembly of...
ATGTGGTAAAATGGCCTTATCAAACCTCACAAAGGAGAAAATCACGATGGCCTCTGCCACAAAACAGGCACTTCTGGCGGCGCTCTCCGCCGCTCAGGGCGAATGCATCTCCGGCCAGCAGCTGGCCCGGCAGCTGGGTGTGAGCCGCGCTGCTGTCCATAAGGCCGCCGCCGCACTGGCGGCTCAGGGCTATGCTCTGGAAGCCGCCCCCCGGCGGGGCTATCGGCTGGCGGGCGCGACCCCTTCTGCGCCGAGGCGGTGGGGGAGTACGACGTCCCCCCATCTACCTCTACGACAAGCTGGAAAGCTCCAACCGCACGGCCAAGACGCTGGCCCTCGAGGGTGCGCCCCACGGCACGATGGTGCTGACAAGTCAGCAGACGGCGGGCCGGGGCCGGCTGGGGCGGCGGTTCGAGAGCCCGGCGGGGAAAGGCATTTATCTCTCGCTGGTGCTGCGGCCCGGCCTGCCCATGACCGAGGCGCAGGCCGTCACCGTCAGCGCGGCGGTGGCCGTCTGCCGGGCTGTGAAGCGGCTCTGCGGGCTGGACTTGGGCATCAAGTGGGTCAACGACCTCTATTATAACGGCAAGAAGGTCTGCGGCATCCTGACCGAGGCGGGGACCGACCTCGAGAGCGGACAGCTGGAATGGCTGGTGGTCGGCATCGGGCTGAACCTTACCTCCACCGCCGCCGACTGGCCGGATGAACTGGCCCGCAAGGCCGGGAGCCTGTACCCCGGCGGGCCTGCCCCGGTGAGCCGGGCCGCACTGGCCGGGGCCATTGCCCGGGAGCTGCTGGCCCTCTGCCCGGCGTTTGACTGTCTGGATGAGTACCGCGCCCGGTGCTTTGTGCCCGGCCACTGGGTGACGGTGTGTGCCGAGACCGAGACCTACGCCGCAAAGGCCCTTGCCATCGACGAGGAAGGGCGGCTGGTCATCCAGCGGGAGAACGGCCGACAGGAGGCTCTGCGCTGCGGCGAGGTGACCACACGGCCTGCACGGACCGAATAAGACGCAAAAAAGCACCCTTTCCTGCCCGGAAAGAGTGCTTTTTATGTTCTGCACTTATGTATCCAGATCCACGGCTTCCAGCACCGTGATGTCCTCTTTTTCAAAGGCGGTGCGGATCATCCCGGCAAGGCCGGGCATTTCGGCCTTGTTCTCGATGCACAGGGTGATGATGCCATTCAGGCTGGAGGCTTCCACACCCATGGAGCCGCCATCCGGCGGGACCCAGACGTTGAAGTCTTTGGTGTACTTCTGAAGCTCCTGCGTGGCCGGCAGCAGCGGATTGCCCAGATAGCTGAGCCAGAAATCCGCCGGGACACCGCTGATGTACTCACCCATCTGGAACACCCTCTGCTTGATGCGCAGGGGCGCTTTCTGCTGGTCTACCTTGTACACCCAGCTCATTTGCTGGACCATCTGGCGCAGCTTTGCCTCCGGCTGCAGGGTGCGGAGCACCTCGGCATCCATTTTTCGGCACGATGTCCGCAAGGCGGGTGTCATCGTTCAGCTTCACGCCGCTCTGGAAGGAGCACACGCAGTTGTAAAGGGCATCCGGCACGCCCGCTTCCCTGCGGGTATCTGCCGAGTAGGAATACTGGATCTCGTCTTTGCCCAGATAGCTGCGCAGCGCAAGGCTCAGCAGACCGGCCAGCGCTGTAAAGGGCTTGACACCGTTCTCCACTGCCCGGTCCACAAGGCTCTGCTTGGTCAGCCGCACCCGAGTGCGGCGCATCCTGCCCTCCCATGTCTGCACCACATCCCTCTGCATCGTGCTTTCGGTGGCTGTGGGGGGCGGGTATTTTGCCATCATGGCCTCGATGTCATAGGCCGGGCTGCACACGATGGGCGTGTTTGCAAACGCCGTGCCATAGCGCAGGTTGCAGTACTGTTCCAGAATGCGGGTGAGGAAGGGCGACACCCCGTGGCCGTCCATGAGGAAATGATACCAGTCAAAATAGACGGTATCCCCCTCACAGCTCACGCTGAAAAGATAGCCGTTCGTTTCCTCCGGGATATCGCGCTGTGCACTGCCCTGATACACAAGGCAGGGGTTCGGGTTCGGCTCCAGAAAAAAGCTCCGCTTTTCCTGCACCAGCTGTACCCGATAGTACGGTGCGGCCGAAAGCGCCGCCTCCAGTGCGCGCTGCAAAAGAGCGGGTTCCACCGCATCCTGCAGCGCAAACTGGTACCGGCACAGGATCTTCTCCCGACGGAAGAAGTACATCGTTCCCTGAAAGATGTACTCCGTCGAGCGCTGCGACTCATTCATGAACTGTTACCCCGCGTTTGCCGCCAGATAATCCACCAGATCCCCTATGGTCACAAAGTTGCGCAGCTCCTTTTCAGGGATGCGCAGGCCGAAGGTCTCCTCGAGGTCTGCCACAATGGTCAGGATCTCCATTGAGGACAGATCCAGATCGTCCATCAGGACGCTGTTCTCATTCACATCTTCGGGAGAGACCTCGGCAACATCCTCCAGGATGGCCAGGATCTGGGAAATGATCTCTGCTCGTTCCATAGAAATTTTCTTCCTTTCCGTGACGGATAATAGGCACAATCTCCTGTGCCTTTCCATAATAATACCCTGATTCTCTCCTGTGCGCAAGGGTTCCGCCAACAAAGCTTTGTTTTTTGTCGGAACTCCTGTTTTCAGTCTGCCGGTCTGCCGGCCCATTTATGCATCCGGGCATTCGATCGCATCCGTATCACTGGCGCAGCAGCTTGCCTGCACCGTTACGCGGCAGCGGCTCGGTGCTGAACTCCACTGCGCTCATACGCTTGTACAGCGGCAGGGTGCGGTTTGCCTCGGTGATAAAGTCCCGCACCTGCTGCTGTTTGTCCTCGTCGCAATAGACCACCACGCCGATCTTCTTGCCCATTTCTTTTACAATACATTCCTTCACGGCTTCGCACTTGCCCACGATGCCTTCCAGCTCTTCGGGGTTGATATTCTCGCCGCTGTCCAGAATGATGAGGTTCTTCTTGCGGCCGGTCAGGAAATAGTAGCCGTCCTCGTCCTTGCGGGCCAGATCGCCAGTGTGGAACCAGCCGTCCGCGTCAATGACCTCGGCGGTGGCCTCCGAGTCCTTGTAGTAGCCCAGCATGATGCTGTCGCCGCGCATGCACAGCTCGCCGTCCTCGGCGATCTTGTAGTCCAGATAATCGTTGCCCTGACCCACAGCGCCGATGTGCTTTGCGTCCTGTGCGTAGTTGATGATGCCGTCGCCGCAGGTCTCGGTGCTGCCGTAGGTCTGCACCACGAACATGCCGTGTTCCGCCATATCCAGCATCACCTGCGGGTCGAACATGGCAGAGGAGCAGATGGGCACCCACAGCTCACCCAGACGGTCCTTGCGGCCGCGCATCACATCGTGGTGGAGCGAGTTCATGATGACCGGCACCACCGCCATGGCCTGACTGGGCATCCGCTTTACCTCTTTATAGAAGTTGCGGATGTCGCTGCTGACGTTCAGCGCCCAGCCTGCGTGGGCCCAGGAGAACAGGCAGATGAACGCGCCCAGATGGAACATGGGCAGCACGGTGTACTGGCTCATGACGAGGTCCGGTTCGTGCTTATACGCCATCATGTGCTCACCGATCTGGGTGTGGGCACGCATCACCGAGAAGAAATTCTTCTCGCTCAGCATCACGCCCTTGCTGCGGCCCGTGGTACCGGAGGTGAACATCAGGACCATCAGGGCTTCGTGGTCGATGCAGCGGGTCAGCTGCGCAGGCTCATAGCTTCGGAAGCCATCCATGGGGCGGAGGATATCGCCGTAGGCAGCCTTGAGCTGGTCGTTGAAGCCGTAGTCGTCGCCGTCGGTCAGGATGGCATCCGGCTCCACAAGGCCCAGCTCGTAGCTCAGCTCGTCCCAGCTCTTGCGCTGGTTCAGCAGCACCAGCACCGCACCGGCCGCCACCACGCCAAAGGTGTTCACGGCATACTCGTAGCTGTTCTTGGTGAGCAGGCAGATCTTTTTGCCCTTGATCTCCGGGATGGTGGACTGGAAGTAATTCACCGCCTTGCGGATATCCTGCACATAATCCTTATAGAGGATGGTGGTCACGGCATCGTTTGCGGTGTCGTAGAAGCGGAAGGCCACATTATCCTTGAAGCAGTCTTCCATGTTGATGGTGATAAGGTCGTAGACATTATCCAGCACTCTGATCTTACGCATTGTTCTGTTTCCTCCCGTGTTCAGCGCAGCAGTTTTCCCATGGCGTTGCGGGGCAGCGGCTGTGCGCTGAACTCCGTCACCATGCGCTTGTACAGCGGCAGGCCGCGGTTGACCCCGGTGACGAACTCCTTCACCGCATCCTGCTTTGCAGGGTCACAGTAGATGAGGGCACAGATCTTTTTGTCCTTTTCCTTCACGATGCACTCCTGAATGTCCGCACAGGGCACCAGCAGCTTTTCCAGCTCCTCGGGATTCACGTTCTCGCCGCTGTCCAGAATGATCACGTTCTTCTTGCGGCCGGTCAGGTACATGTAGCCGTCCTCTTCCACCCGGGCAATGTCGCCGGTATGGAACCAGCCGTCTGCATCGATGACTTCTGCAGTGCCTTCCGGGTCCTTGTAGTAGCCCAGCATGATGGGGTCGCCCCGCATGCACAGCTCGCCGTCGTCCAGCTTGTATTCACAGCTGAGGTCCACATGGCCCACGCTGGTCAGGTACTTTGCCTCCTGCGAGGAGTTCCATGCACCGTCGCCGCAGGTCTCGGTCAGGCCGTACATCTGGGCCACAAAGAAGCCCTTCTCCATCATATCACTCAGAATCTTGGGGTCGAACATGGCAGCGCCGCAGGTCAGCACGCACAGGCCGTTCAGACGGTCACGGCGGCCCTTCATCACGTCGCTGTAGATGCTCTTCAGCAGCACCGGCACCACTGCCATCACCTCGCTGTGCATGGCACCCAGATCACGGTAGAAATACTTCAGGTTGTTGCACAGGTTGATGGAGTGGCCGGTGATGCTCCACGAAACAAGGCTGGTCATGGCGGAGATGTGGAACATGGGCAGGGCGGACAGGGACGAGAACTCATCGGTGTTCCAGCCCGTGTACTTCTTCACATCGTCAAAGGGGTCCAGAAAGCCGGCATGGCGCTGAACAGGTTCTTCTGGCTCAGCATAACGCCCTTGCTGCGGCCGGTGGTGCCGGAGGTGAACATGATAAAGGCCAGAGCAGAGAGGTCCTCCACCTCGGTCACGTCCTCGGCAGGCTCATAGGCCGCAAAGACATCCATGGGCTTCAGGATGCTGCCGTAGGTCTCAGCGAGGGCAGGCTCCCGCTCCGCGAACTCGCCATCCTGCAGGATGCACACCGGCTCGGTGAGGCCCAGCTCATAGGAGATAGCATCCCAGTCCTTGCCAAGGTTCAGCGGCACAGCCACGGCTCCGGCAATGACCGTGCCGTACATGCAGATGACATACTGGTAGCTGTTGCGGGCCAGGATCGCCACACGCTTGCCGCGCACATCGCCATACTCTGCACGCAGGAACGCCACGAACCGGCGCAGATCCTGGGCATACTGTGCGTAGTGCACCTCGGCCACGCCCTGCTTTTTTTCATCATACCAGCGCAGAGCCACACGGTCTGCAATGTTGGTTTCCATATTGCAAAGTGACTGATACAGCGATGTAATCATTTTTTCCTCCATTTTTATCATCCGATCCGGCGCTCCTGTGTATGGCCAACACAGATCCTTCCAGTCATTTCCAACTGTGCCCAGTATACAATAAGGCCCGTGTCAATGCAAGAGTTTTGCAACATTTAATTCCAAACATTGACAATAAAATCTTGCATATCATGTCGTTTCCAGATGTAAATTCTGCCTTTCGTTGCGAAGCCACCCTGCCTGTGCTATGCTTTTATTGCAGGCTGCAATGTGTCCCCGCCCGCCGGACCGCAATTCAAAATTGACAGTCTGTGCAAAAAGCATTATACTGGGTTCATATCCATACAAAATTTTATCTTTTTCATTCAAAATCTACGCATTGTGCGGCGTCCGGCTCTGATGGAATGTCCCGCGCAAGGAAGGAACCTCCATGGAAGGAACCAAGCCCCGCACCGCCAGCTCCATCGGCATGTTCGACATGCTCAAGGGTGCCGGTATGCTGACCATCGTTTTTGCGCATACCGCCGAGCTTTATCCCATGCAGGCGGTCAGCGGCCTGTCCCTGACCGCGTTTTTCCCCTTCATCTACCGCGAAGCGCTGATGGCCGCCTTTTTTATTGCCAGCGGCTACGGCTTCCGCAAGCGCTCTATCCACAAGTGCATCCACCAGCAGCTCAAAAGCCTGCTCAAACCCTATGCTTACACGGCGCTGTTCACCTGCGTGCTGCACTTTATCATTCATTATAAGACGTTCCAGTACCTGCCCGGCACCATCGGCGAGTCTATCAAGGTCACCGGCGGCTTTCTGCTGGGCCTGCCCCACACGGCCGAGTATTTCGGGCAGGAGTTCTTCTCCTGCGGGCCGATGTGGTATCTGCTGGCGCTGATTGTAGGCTGGGTGCTGCTGGATGTGATCCTGAACATCTTCCCGGAGCGCTATGTTCCATGGGCTGTGGCAGGCTGCGTCCTGCTGGGCTGGGGCGCGAGCCTTGTGTGGGAGCTGCCCTTCTGCCTGATCCAAGGTGCCGTGGTGGTGCCCTACCTCTATATCGGCTTCCTTGCCAAAAAGAAGCATCTGCTGGACGAGCCCCTGCCGCCCAAGGTCTTTGCCGGGCTGCTGGCCGCCACAGCACTCATTGCCGTAGGCGCTCTTGCTACCCGCACCACCGACTGCATCTCGCTGGCCGAGTGGTCACTGGGGCCGCTGAGCATCTTTCTGGACGGTGCTGCAGGCTTGCTTTTCATCCGGCTGTTCATGCGGCTCAGCCGCGGCCATGGCCCCATCGTGCACTTTCTGGAAGCGGTGGGCCGCCGTTCGCTGAACATTTTCTGCGTACATACCGTGGAGATCATCGCTATTCCGTGGTATCTGATGGTAGCAAAGTTCTCTGCGCAGCCGGTGCTGGGCATGTGGCTGCAATATGCCATCTCTCTGGGCTCTATCTGGCTGGTGTGTGAGCTGCTGCGTGTACGCCGCGCACTCATCATCCGATTTTTCCCTGCACAGCGCAGAACGCCCGCCGTGCACTATACCTCCCGGCACTGACATGTTTTTCCGGCTGCTGCGGTGCAGCCATCATAAAATAAGAGGAGAATCCGGTTATGAACAACGATGTCCCCGAGACCCTTGCTGCGGCCCGCAGCCGCGCTGCTGACTTGGAACAGCAGCTCAAGCTCTCTGACGAAGGTGTATCCCGGCTGGCACAGCGGTGTCTGGAGCTGGAACAACAGGTGCTGAACTATCAGGCCGCACTGGCAAGGCACGGCAGCGACAACGAGCCTGCCGCCCTGACCCTGCCGCAGCTGTTCTACGATTCCGGCTCCGGCTATTCCCGCGGGAATGCCTGACCGTTGCCGAGGATGCCTACGACGAACTGACCCACGAGGTCTCTGCGGTGTTCACCCTGCCCACGGATGCCCGTGCGCTGCGGCTGGACCCCGGTGAGCTGGCCTGCTGCGTGACTGACCTGAGCATCTCGGACGAGCGGCTGGAATGCCGCGCCATGAACGGCATCCAGCTGCAGGAAGACTGCCTGCTGCTTTTTTGGATTGTGGAGCCCCAACCTGACCGTGTGCAGCACCGTGCCCTTTGCGGCCGGGATGAAGTTTGCCGTGACCTATCATTACTATCCGCTGGGCCGCTTCCAGCACGAGCAGCCCGGCAAGGCCCTGCTCAGCGCGTTGAATACCATCAAGCTGCATGCTGAGGCCGAAAAGAACGATGTTCTGGAACAGCTGCAGGCCGCCCTTGCCGAGAATACCCGGCTGAACAATCAGCTGACGGAACTGCAGAGCAGCCGTGCTGCTTATGAAGATTCGCTGGAAAACCTGTACGAGAGCAGCAGCTGGCGGCTTACCGCACCGCTGCGTGCTTTGCGCCGCCTGCTGCGCGGCTGAATCGGATCGCTAAAGGAGTTGTCAACATGTACAGCAGTTACAGCACCCTGCAGCGTAAGCAGCTGACGAAGCAGGTTTATACCGATACCCAGAGTACCTATCTGCTGGTGTATGCACCGGGCCGTCATCAGGCGCTGGAGCACGCACTGGAAAACCAGCTGCACCGCAAGTTCCGGCTGGTGACGGAGCTGGCCCCCGCCCTGACCGACTCGGTGGAGGGCGTGCTGCTGGTCAGCGAAGATCTGGAGTGCACCTCCACCGCCCTGACCTATTTTGCCGCCGCCCTGCGCACCGGTGCCGATTTTGTGGTGTGTGATGCCGCCTTTGGCTTCGATGGCTCCACCGCCCTTTATCTGAGCACCCAGCACATCCCGTGCAGCCGCTGCGCCATGGTATCGCGGAAGCTTCTGGACCGGGTGCGCGCCGCTGCGCGCGGCAGGGACAGCGTGACCGAGCTGCTGCGCCTTGCCACCGCCATGGCGGAAAACTGCCACCGCATCCCGCAGTCTTTGCTGCACTTCCGGCGGGAGCTGTGTGCCGACGATGTGTTCTCTGCAGACGGAAAGCGTGCTTTGATCCTGAGCCACGAGCTGACCATGACCGGTGCGCCCATCGTGCTGACAAGTGCCGTGCCGGTGCTGCGCAGCATGGGCTTTGAAGTGGTGGTGCTTGGCCCTGCGGACGACGGCTCGCTGCCGCTGTTTCTGGATGCCGGTGCCGCCGTAGTGACCCGCAGCGACTGCGTGATGAACTCGTCGCTGTGGGGCCTTGCCACCAGTGCCGATTTTGTGCTGGCCAACACCGTGGTAGAGGCAGCCGCCGTGAGCACCCTGAACGGCTCCTTCGTGCCGGTGCTGTGGTGGCTGCACGATGCCTTTGCAGGCTACCCGTTCATTGCGCACAAGATTCCCAAAACACTGGGCTCCAATGTGCATGTGTGCGCCGTAGGCTCCCACGCCACTGCCGCCATGCACTCGGTGCGGCCGGACTTCAGCATTGAACAGCTGATCTACGGTCTGCCGGACTATGCGCAGGAAAGCTTCCCGCCCTACGATATCAGCTATGCCGGCGGCCGGCCGCTGTTCGTGACCGTAGGTTCCTTTGAGCCGCGCAAGGGTCAGGATATTTTCTGCAACGCCATCCGCCTGCTAAAGCCCGAGGTGCGCCAGAAGGCTGCTTTCCTGTTCGTGGGCAAGGCGGCGGACAAGAGCCTGAAGAACGCCGTGGATGCACTGGTGGAGGACTACCCGGACACCGTTTTCTACCGCAAGCGTCTGGAACGGCCCGAGATCAAATCCCTGATGGATCAGTGCACCTGCGTGGTATGCGCTTCCCGCGATGATCCCATGCCCACCTTCGTCACCGAGGGCCTGATCTTCGGCAAGCCCTCCATCGTGTCGGAGCACACCGGCACCGCCGGGCTGATCACCGAGGGCGTGGACGGCTTTGTGTACAAAGACGACGACCCGGATCAGCTGGCAAAGGTGCTGGAGCATGCCTATTCTGCATCCGGAACAGCTGGCCGCCATGAAAGCTGACTGCCGGAAAATGTACGAGAAATATTATTCCAACGAAGCCTATGTTGCCACCCTGACACGGCTGGTGAACGAATCAACAGACTAAAACAAGATAAAGGCAAGGGTCGATGTGTGCATCTGCCCTTGCCTTTTTATCATTCCATCAAAATTGCACAAGAAAATTCCAGTTCCGTTCACAAAGACACAGGCCGCGTGTGTTATACTTTTATCAAATCATTCCGCCTGAAAGGAGCCTGTTCTCTCTATGAGCCAACCCGCCTCTGCCGCACCTTCCCGCAAAAAAGACAGTGATCTCGCTGCTGGTGCTCGCCGCACTTACCGGCATCATCGTGCTGCTGTTCAAGGACAACTGGGCCGAGATCACCGCAGCGCTTTCGCAGCTGTCCGCATGGCAGGTGCTGGTGGTGCTGGCCATCGGCCTCAGCTACCCGCTGCTGGAGGGGTGCGTGGCGTGGGTCATCGTGCGCAGCCGCATCCCGGGCTTCAGGCTCTGGCAGGGCATCGATACCGCATGGTGCGGCACCTTTGGCAATGTGGTCACGCTGGGCGCAGGTGCAGTGCCGGTGCAGACATGGTATCTGCACCGCTGCGGCCTGCCGGTTGGCCCGGGCGTGGGCCTGATGACCCTGCAGTACGTGTTCCACAAAACCACCGTGCTGCTGTATGCCACGGTGATGCTGCTGTTTCAGCACAGATGGCTTGCCGCCAACACCACCGGTGTGATGAATTATCTGCCCATGGCATACGCTGTAGTGGCGGCCATCATTGTGGTGCTGGTGCTGGTGTGCGTATCGCCGCTGGTGCAGGACCTTGCCCGCTGGATGATGCGTCTGCTGCCCAAAAGCGGAAAAATGGCAGCAGCGCCGCGCCGACTGGCAGCAGCAGCTGGATGTTCTGGGCGAGGAGAGCCGCCGTCTGCTGGCAGATAAGCCCCACTGCGCTGAAATTCTGGCATTACAGGCGGTCAAGCTGTTCGGGCTGTTCTGCCTGCCCTACCTGTGCATCCGGTTCATGGGGCTTTCCCCTCTGAGCTTTTTGCAGGTGCAGCTGCTCACCAGCCTGATGCTGTTTTTGTCCAACGCCCTGCCCAATGTGGCCGGCATGGGCTCCATCGAGACGGCATTCCTGCTGGTGTTCGGCAGCTTTCTGGAGCGCGGCGAGGTGATGAGCGTGATGATGCTCTACCGCATCGCCAGCTATTATGTGGTGTTCGCCGCCAGCGCCGTGGGCTTCTTCATCGCTCAGCGGCATCTGGGCCAAATGGGAGCGGAGCTGCCAAAGGAGGCATGACTCTTATGAAGGAAAAAAGGCATTCTGTCCCGGTTCGGCATTGTCATTTTAGTGCTGCTTGCACTGGTGCTGATCTTTCCTTCCGCAAAGATCGATCTTGCATCCAGCATCGAGGCCAGCACACAGGCCGGTGTCCGGGTGGAGCACATTCAGAACTTTGCCCGCTCCGCAGAGATGGATGTTCAGCTGCTTTCTGCCGACGACCCTGCTTATCAGCAGATCGCAAACGTGCTTTCCGGCCTTACCTGTGTCAAGCGGTTCAACCAGCAGTATTCCTCCTACAGCCACGAATACCCGGTGGATTCCGTCACTGTGAGCTACTACGATGATGCCGAGAACAATAACCTCCTGTTCACCGTCTACTCCGATGGCACCGCCATCGTGAACAGCCAGTTCGTGAAGATCAAAACGCCCAAAGGCGGCGCGGAGGAAGTGTATCAAAAGCTGGCGGAGATCGTGAAGTAAACCCTCTCAGGCATCGCTGAGCGATGCCAGCTCCCCCGAAAGGGGGAGCTTCTTTGCATCTGGCTTAAACGTTTTTCTTCAAACCAAAAGTAGTATCTTTCCGTACTTGCGCATGAAGCTCGCCCTTCGGGAGAGCTGCCGCCGCAGGCGGCTGAGAGGGTCGTTTCCCTTATAAAAACAAAAAACGGGGCACGCAGGTGGTCAAGCTGCATGTCCCGTTTTGTTTTTCTTTTGCACTTGGTGCGGTACCAATCACACCGAATGCCGCGCATCGAGCCGTGGGAGCAAACTAAAACCACAGCTCACTTGCAAAAAAGAGAATGGAATGGAGGAATTGGCGTTTGCGCAGCAATGAAAGCCCCAGTGGGGCTTTTAAGCCACAAAGCGGTCTTGCGTAAGCAAGATGGAGTGGCCTCGCCACGACAAACTTGGGGATCACCTGACACAGCTCCTCAGCTCTGCCATGGCGGATCCGGTTTTCGCAGAAGCCCTTGCAGAAGCATCTGCTTTTCTGGTGCAACGTGGTTAGATCTGTCTAACCTCGTTGCGAGAACAGAATACCATAGCCGGTTAGTCTTGTCAACCCTTATTTTGCGATTTTTTTCGCAAAAGAGGTGCACCGCCGGGATTTCGGCGCTTTTTCTACATTCTGCCCAAAGAAAGCCCCCTTGCTTTGGCAGAAAACCCACTTGTTTTCTATTGCATTTTAAAGTGGTTCTTGCTATTATAATAACGCAAGATTTTGTGGGCAGGTTTTCATTTTTGTCTACACCTTGTAGTCGGGGCTGCTGTAACCGGCAGTTCAAGACCGTTTTGCCCCAGAAAGCCGCCATACAGAGCGGTTTTTCAAAGGCTCATTAGTTAGAAAACGCTAACTGCGTAATGGAGCAAGGAGGTTCCAATGATCAATTTTGAACAGTGGGAAGGCTTTGAGGGCCGCATCTGGAAAGAAGAAGTCAATGTGCGCGACTTCATCCAGAAGAACTACACCCCGTATGACGGCGACGAAAGCTTTCTGGCCGGCCCCACCGAGGCGACCGACAAGCTGTGGGGTGCCCTGCAGAAGCTGCAGAAGGCCGAGCGCGCCAAGGGCGGCGTGCTGGATATGGAGACCGAAGTGGTCAGCAGCCTGACTGCTTACGGCCCCGGCTATATCGACGAAAGCCTGAAGGATCTGGAGCAGATCGTGGGTCTGCAGACCGACAAGCCCCTCAAGCGCGCCTTCATGCCCTACGGCGGCATCAAGATGGCAGAGCAGGCCTGCACCACCTACGGCTACCAGCCCAGCGAGGAGCTGCACAAGATCTTTACCGATTATACCCGCACCCACAATCAGGCTGTGTTTGATGCCTACACCCCTGAGATGAAGGCGGCCCGCCACACCCACATCATCACCGGCCTGCCGGACACTTATGGCCGCGGCCGCATCGTGGGCGACTACCGCCGCGTGGCCCTGTACGGCATCGATGCACTGATCAAGTTCAAGCAGGAGGACTTCGCCAACTGCGGCGACGGCACCATGACCGACGACGTGATCCGCCTGCGCGAGGAGATCGCCCGCCAGATCAGCGCCCTGAAGGGCATGAAGAAGATGGCCGAGGCCTACGGCTATGATATCTCTCAGCCTGCAAAGAACGCCAAGGAGGCCTGCCAGTGGCTGT
>ENA-OPYU01000677-OPYU01000677.1-human-gut-metagenome-genome-assembly--contig:-NODE-677-length-12966-cov-3.020796_pt1 | contig 12966 bp, 17 predicted proteins | sample MGYA00242637_ERZ504482 | MGnify/ENA primary metagenome ERZ504482 (study PRJEB26092, sample SAMD00036237) | human gut metagenome | host: Homo sapiens | study: EMG produced TPA metagenomics assembly of...
AAGTCGCTTTATGGGGTAAGGGGATTTTGTGTCTGCGACATTTCTGTTGTGCAAGAAATATGTACAATAAAATGAATTTTGTCGCTTTGCAAGCAAAATCCCACTAAACCCTATAGGTTGCGGATTTCGAGGTTTATATTGAAAAATACTCTGAAATCCGGTTTACCGTTTCAATTTTCGTTTCCATAACCACATCGGCATAGACTTGTGTAGAGTTTATGCTGGCATGTCCGAGCAACTTGCTGACTGTGTATAAGTCACCCCCGGCTGCCAATGACAGCGTAGCCATCGAGTGGCGGCTGGTGTGAAAGCTGACATTCTTTTCTATTCCTGCGGCTGGCAGCCATCTTTTTAAGGCATCTGTCGCAGGCACTAAGGCAGGTCATATCAAAGACCTTTTGTCCCGGCTTGCAGCCGTTTCTATCCGGCAGCCATTTCAACGCAGATTGGTTCAAGGGTATCGTTACTTGTTTTCCAGTCTTTTGCATGGATTGGATGGAAATGACCAATCCACCATTGACCTGTTTTATATTCCGCCATGTCAGCACGGAAACATCGCTGTACCGCAATCCGGTAAAGCAGCAGAACAGGAATGCCCGTTTGGTTGTCTCGTTGGTAGTAGGAGCCTCGATAAGTGCAAGAAGTTCTTCTTTTGTGAGATAATCCCTTTCGGTCTGTTGTTTGGCTATCCGCTCGTGCCTACCCAAAGCATAGAAAGGGTTTTTATCCATCACTCCCTCTTTTACCGCAGCATTGAGCATTCGTACCAGTGTACTCTGGTGCAGATGCAGCGTGTGGAGCGACATATCCTTTGGATTGTCGGGCGATTTAGTGTTCTTGTAGGTGTTCTTCATGAAGTCAAGCAATCCGACAATAAACTTCTTGTCAATTTTAGACATCAGGAAGCGGGGTCTGCGGCGATGTTTCAGATACTCCTTTATTATATTGACACAAGAGCGGTAATTGTGGTACGTTGCCGGAGAATAGGACGGATTGCGTCTAATCCCCTCGATATGGCTGTCAAGCCAATCCGCAAAAATCCGTTTGGGCAGTTGCTTTGAATTGCCGTTGTCTGCCTCCGTTTCGTCCTCGTCAATGCCGAGCATCCGCTTTGACTTTATTTCATTCGCCTTTGCCATAGCCGCCTCGTTGAGCCGTCTTGCATCGGGTGCATCATCCGGCACAAGAAACAGGTTCAGGTACTCGTTCCATCTTTTCCCCTTCTCATAGAAATCAAGGTATATAGAGCGGCTTCCCGTTTTCAATGTTCGTGTCCTTATCGTTATTTTCATCTGTTTCCCTCCATTTGCGGTTATTTTGAAAAGAAGTCATCAACAAGATTGACCGTTTCCACTTTCTTTTGATCCACAATCTTTGCATAGATGGCGGTCGTGTTCACGTTGGCATGACCGAGCAGCTTTGATGTGGTGTATATGTCCGCACCGAGTGTCAGCAGCATGGTAGCTGCGGTATGTCGGCTGCAATGATAAGTTATGTGCTTGTCTATATGTGCGTTCTGCATCCATTTCTCTATGTTACGCTCAATGTTAGAAGTTCCTGTCGGTAATGTGAAAATCGGTTCATCGAGATTCTCTTTGGGATTCAGGCAATCGACAGCCTCTTTTGATAACGGCACGTTTACCAGCTTTTGGGTCTTCTGCATCTTTATCCTTATATATAAGGTCTTTCCATCGGGGGCTTTGACAATCTTTCCCCATGTCAGCGACCGCACATCGCTAAGGCGAAGCCCGGTGAAGCAGGAGAACATGAACGCACGTTTCACATCTTCATGGGGCAGGGTGCAGCCATCGCCGCTTTCATTTCCTCCAACGTGAGATATTCCCTCATGCTTTCGGTAGGCTGGTACTTCTCTTTGAACTGATGGACTTCAGCGGATTCGCTGACAGTATGCCGTCACGCACGGCTTTGTTCAGCGCACCGTTCAGAACTGCCTGATGATGATGCGCCGCACCGTTGCTGATGACACTGCCATCCTTGCGCACCGCATTCCTCGCATAGCGCAGAAAGTCAATGAAGCCACGACAAAAATCCACATCCACGTTTGCCAAGACAATATCCGGACAGTTCGCTTCTTTTAGATACGTTTCGATTTTCAGCCGCAGGTCACGCCTGCCTTTGAGAGTAGATGTAGAGAAACCGAATTTCTCCTGCTCATACTCCTTAAGGAAATCCACAAGCGTTATACACGACCGTTTTACCTTGTTCCACTGGCGCACACCGTGGTTCTGCAATGCCAGGATGCGCTCGGCTTTGATTTTCTCGGCAACCTGTCTTGCATGGTTGTTCTGCTGGCGGTCTATCGGTGTCGATTCGGGAACAAGGTACAATCCGAGAGATTCCACCTTGCGTACCCCCCTTTACATAGACATCGAGGTACAGGCTCATGTTTCCGTTAGCCAACTTTCGCTGACGAATGCGGACGGGTTCTTTCACCTTTTGTACTTTCTTCGGTCGTGCCATGATGTTTTCCTTTCCTTATATTTTTCTTTTCACAGGCAGATTTATCCCTGCTTTTCACGCTGCAAAATTACCTAAAAATTTTCCGTGCTGTGCAACAAATATGCAACAAAACATCGTTAAAACTGTTGTTTGATATGCTTTCTTGGATAAAATCGGAAAAGCATATAAACAGCTAATATACAATACATATCACCACTTTTATTTCTTTTTATGCGATTATTCTTTCCTTGTGATAAGCCTATACTTCGTCGGTTTCTACGTCCTGTTGCTGTTTGATATTGTGCTCTGCATACAGGTAGAGAACCTGACGGCCATCACCGCCAGTGAGCAGACGATGGCAGCCTATCTGCAAAACTCGTTCTTCTCGGCAGGCTATCTGATGGCAGCGAGCATCGTGGCGTTGAAATGCCTGAACCTCGTGCCCGACCTTGCGGCATGGATGATACCAGAGGGCGACACCGCCTTCTCAACCCGAAACTTCGGCGAGGGCGTGGCACAACAAGCCAAGATGACGGCTACGGGAACCATGGCGACCGTGATGAGATAACATGTGAGTGTGCGGTGAGTCACCGCACCTCCTATTGAAACAAATAAAAGTAACCATCAAAAAATGAAAGCAAAAATGAAATTGAGCGTTGGCTCAAAGATGAGAAATTCATGGCGTTTGCCAACAAGCGTGCAAAGGAAGAGTTTTTCAATTCCGAAAACAACTACATCGACCCACAGTATGAGGAGATGGCAGAAGGCTTTGAGGATAACGACGAGTATGTAGTGCCTATGGTAGATTACCTGAGTTATCGCTTGCATCGTGCCAAAATCTACAGAAATCGACGGAGACGTGAACGTGACATCTGGTGGGTGTGGATCCAACTGAAATACGAAGGCATCTACGTAGAGGCTTGCATCAAGTATTACGCCAAACTGGTGGAAGAAGTTGAGAAGGACATATACACCATCCTGCACCGTGAATATGTGAGAATGAAGAGAAATCAGACCTCAAACAAGCAGTAACGTATGGTAATCAAGAACTTAGAAAACAAAATCAAGCTGGTGGGCATCATCTGCTCTGCGTTCCTCATGGGCTGCATCATCATCTCGGTGTCGAGCATCTGGACGGCGCGCTGCATGGTGACGGACGCGCAGCAAAAGGTGTATGTATTGGACGGCAACGTGCCCATACTGGTGAACCGCACCACGATGGAGGAAACGCTGGATGTGGAGGCAAAGAGCCATATCGAGATGTTCCACCATTACTTCTTTACGCTTGCTCCCGATGACAAGTACATCCGCTATTCGATGGAGAAGGCGATGTATTTGGTCGATGAAACTGGTTTGGCGCAGTACAATACGCTGAAGGAAAAGGGCTTTTACAACAATATCATGGGTACGAGTGCCGTGTTCAGCATCTTTTGCGACAGCATCAAGTTCAACAAGGAGAAGATGGAGTTCACCTACTACGGTAGGCAAAGGATAGAGCGAAGGAGCAATATTCTGATGCGTGAATTGGTGACGGCGGGACAGGTGAAGCGCGTGCCGAGGACGGAGAACAATCCTCATGGACTGCTCATCACGAACTGGAGAACCTTGCTCAACAAGGATATTGAGCAGAAGTCGAAGTCAAACTTCTAATATCCTAGCGGTATGAGTGTAAAAGGAATCAGACGGATGCTTGTGGGCGAGGATATGCCCGACAAGAACGACCCCAAGTACAAGAAGCGGTATGAGAAGGAGGTGGCGGCAGGGCGCAAGTTTGCCAAGACCGCGAGGATAGACCGTGCGGCGGCTAAGGTGCAAGGCTTTGCCAATGCCCACAAGACGCTGTTTCTCGTCATCGTCTTCGGCTTTGTCGCCACGTGCTTCGGCATCAACATCTACAGGATGGTGCGGTATTACGGTCATCGGACGGAGGCTGCAAGTGCCATCGAGCGGCAGGAAGGGCGCATGAAGCAGATGATGAATGCAGCCCATTGCATCACTCCTCCCGTGACGCATCGAACCAACGAGGAGAATCGAGACAAGTCAGTAACATCAAAATCAGACAGCGATGAGAATAACAGATAAGATAAACTTCCGTCAGCCGAAGTACATGCTGCCAGCCATCGTGTACATCCCGTTGATTGCCACAGGCTATTTTGTCTTTGACATGTTCAATACGGAGGTGGCGGAAACGCAGGACAAGAACCTGCAGACCACCGAGTTTCTGAACCCCAACCTGCCCGGAGCGCAGATTAAGAATGGTGACGGCATCGGTGGCAAGTATGAGAACATGGCGAAGTCGTATGGTCGCATAGCAGACTATTCGGCTGTTGATAACATTGAGCGTGACAACGAAGAAGAGAAAGAAGCGTATGAATCCAAGTACACAGAAGAAGACCTTGCGGAACTCGTCCGTCAGGCAGAAGAGAAGGACGATTCAGCCGAAGTGGCCGATGCCAAGGCGCGAGAAGCGGAAGCACTCGAAGCACTCAACAAGGCACTCGCCGAAGCGAGGCTGAGAGGACAGGCGGCAGTTGCCCCCGTGGCCCAGGATACCACACAGGCTGGGCCTCCCAAGGAGCAGATTGAGGTGAAAGGTCAGATTGCCGAGGACAGCAAGGCGGTGAAGGCACTGGACGAGGAGGACAAGGCACAGGAGGTGGTGAAGAAGGTGAAGGTGACTTCGGACTATTTCAACACCCTGACGCAGAACGAGCATGAGCCAAAGCTCATCAAGGCCATCATTGACGAGGACGTGAAGGCTACGGACGGGTCGAGGGTGCGGCTGAGACTGTTGGACGATATTGAGATTGGTGAGACCGTGGTGAAGAAAGGGTCGTACCTCTATGCCACCATGAGCGGTTTCGGTTCGCAGCGAGTGAAGGGTAGCATCAACTCCATCCTTGTGGATGACGAGCTGATAAAGGTTTCGCTTTCGCTTTATGACACGGACGGACTGGAGGGACTGTATGTCCCCGGCAGCCAGTTCCGTGAGACCACGAAAGATGTGGCGAGCGGTGCTATGCAGAGCAACATGAACATCGACCAGAGTGGAGCGAACAACAGTTTCTCGCAATGGGGAATGCAAGCCGTGACCAATGCCTACCAGAAGACAAGCAATGCCATCAGCAAGGCTATCAAGAAGAACAAAGTGAAGCTGAAGTATGGGACGTTTGTTTACCTTGTAAATGGGAAAGAGAAAAGGAAATAGACACTGCCCGACAACGGAATTGTCGGGAACGGTGGCTCATAGAGTATAAACATCAAAAATCAACTAATATGAATGTTTTCAGAAATGAATGTCTGTCGCATTGCTTTCCGCTGAGCGTGCTTTCAGCCAAGGCGCAGACCACCTACATGGAGATGGAGCAGCTGACGGTCAACGACCAAGTGACCACCGTCATCACCGCCTCCGAACCCATCCGCTTTGTCGATATATCCACAGACAAGGTGGTGGGCGACCAACCCATCAACAACACCATCCGCCTGAAGCCGAAGGACAACGTGTATGCCGACGGTGAGGTGTTGGCGATAGTGACAATCGTGACGGAACGCTACCGCACGCAGTATGCACTGCTCTATACCACGAGGATGCAGGAGGCAGTAACCGATAAGGAAATAGAATGCTCGGAGCGCAATGCCTACAACAATCCCGCTGTAAGCCTGTCCACTGCCGACATGACCAAGTATGCACGTCAGATATGGTCATCGTCTGCCAAATACCGCAACGTGGCGACGAAGATGCACCGCATGGTAATGCGCCTGAACAACATCTACAGCGTGGGCGAATATTTCTTCATCGACTTCTCCGTGGAGAACAAGACCAACATCCGCTTCGACATCGACGAGATGCGCATCAAACTATCGGACAAGAAGCAGAGCAAGGCTACCAATGCGCAGATAGTGGAACTGACCCCATCTCTTGTGTTGGACGATGCGAAGACCTTCAAGTATGGCTATCGCAACGTGATTGTGGTGAAGAAGATGACCTTCCCCAACGACAAGGTGCTGACCATCGAGCTGTCGGAAAAACAGATAAGTGGACGCACCATCTCGCTCAGCATCGACTATGAGGATGTGCTGTCTGCCGATTCGTTTAACCATATACTGTTGGAGGAGGAATAATGAGAATTAGGAATGAGGAATTAGGAGTGAGGAATTGGCTTGTGCATACCTTACTCGTTGTCATCTGGTTTTATGGCAAGCATGACTCCGGCAATGGCGCAGCAGAATAGCGACCGCATATCCTTGGGGTTCGGATGCCTGTATGAGCGAGGACTGGACGTGACGCTGTCCTACGAGTATGAGACGAAGTACCACAATGCGTGGGAGTATTTTGCAAACGGATATATCAAGTGGAACGAGTGCGCATCGTGCGGTCATGTCTGTCCTGAGAGTTTTTGGAACAACTACCGCAGTTATGGTTTCGGCTTTGCCTATAAGCCCTGTGTGGCAAGAGGACGCAACCACCATGGCAACATGCGCATAGGAGCATCGGCAGGTAGCGATACTGACAGGTTCTTGGGTGGCATCCACCTCGGCTATGAGCAAAACTATACACTCAGACACGGCTGGAAGCTCTTCTGGCAGGTGAAGACCGATGTGATGATCAAGGGTGAAGACCTGTTCAGAACGGGTATTGTCCTGGGTGTGAAACTTCCTGTAAAATGACTATGCGTATGAAGAAACTGTTTTCAATCTTGGCAGTTGCGGCAACGGTGTTGCTGACTGCCTGTGACGAGCATCAGGACTTTCCCGACACAGCCATGAAGGTCACCCATATCTTGACCACTGACGGCAAGGTGATGCCCTACGAAACCTACGAGCAATCGTGCAAGCAAGCCATTGCAGTGGTGTTCAACGTCAATCAGAGGGAAGAAATGGAGGGAAACGGATATGCCGTCTATCTGTGGGACATCGCTCCCGAAGCCTTTGCTGACAGTATCGGTGTGGAACAGGACACATCCTGTGACCTCACCGCCTACGACGGCAACAAGAACACTTTTGCCCTTTATGGCACGACCGATGTGAAGTCGCCTTTGGCTGAGCGTGTCTTCGACATGTGGCGTTACGGGCAAAGTGCCTATATCCCCAGTGTGGCACAGATGCGTCTGCTCTATCATGCCAAGGACATCATCAACCCATACATCCTGAAATGCGGCGGCACACCTATCCCCGATGAGGATGATGACTGTTGGTATTGGACTTCAACGGAGGTAGAAGGACAAGCGACCGCCAAGGCATGGCTTTACTCACTGGGAAGCGGTGCCATACAGGAGACTCCCAAGTGGCAGCCGCATAAGGCGAGACCCATCATCACGATTATGGATTAGCCCATATACAGACATCGAGTATCACCCGTATCATCATCAAAGTACAACAATTAAAAAAGAAAAGCATGAAAAAGAATTTGTTTCTAATGTTGGGACTTGGAGCCATGCTCCTCACGTCCTGTGACCAAGACATCGTCAATGAGATTTACCTGCCCGGTGGCGGAGGTTCTGTGGTCGTGACCGACAGCACATCAACCAAGCAGCTTCAGGTATTCACCAATCTGGAGATGCTGCAACCTGCCGTTTCCACACGAGCCGTTGACAACCAGTGGGAACTCAATGATATGATTGGCATCTCTTCCACAGGGATGATCAACAATATGAAGTTCACCCGAAGCGGCGGCACGAATCAGTTGTGTCAGCCAACAAGGTGTTTTTCACGGACACAGACACTCACACCTTCAATGCCTACTATCCCTATACGGCAAATCCTACCAACGACCTCATAGAGTTCCAAGTGCCGGAGGCAGCTGTACAGAGTGAGCAGAAGGTCAATGATTTCTGTTTGCCAGTGGAGCGGCATCATACGCCAATCCGAGCCTTACATTGAACTTCACCCATCAGATGGTGCGTGTCATCATCAAGGTCTATACCTCACCAGAATACGGTTTCACCACCAATGATTTTGCAGGAAGCCTACTCACGTTCGTCGGTTATTTTGACAGCGGTACTTTCAACATCAAGACCGGAAAGGTAGAATGCAGTGACGAGTCGGTGACGACCTATTATTTCGGCGACCCACAAAGTGACCACATGGAATATACGCTTTATGTTCCTGCACAGGTTATGCCAGACATGACATTGCAACTCAGCAATGGGGAGAACTTCGTATTCCTCACAAACGACACGTGGAAAGCGGGTCATTCCTACAGCTATTCATTGAAGCCTGTACGCAACACCTTGGAGGTCATATCTGCAACTATTTCTCCGTGGACAGTAGAGTCTGAGAAGACCATCAACGGCTACGAATAAAACTCATAAGAGGATTGGAGGGTGTCCACCGTGGCATCCTTCATCTTTTCTCATTATCACCCAACATCATCGTAAAGTAAATGGAAGAAAGCAAAGAGTTACAGGGTTTTTACAAGATATTCAGGGCGGTGATTTATGTCTCCATCCTGATGGAGTTCTTCGCCTACGCACTGGAGCCGGAGCAGTTGGACTTCTTGGGCGGCGTAGTGACGGATATCCACACTCGCATCAAGCGGTGGATGATTTACCATGACGGCAACCTCGTGTATAGCAAGGTGGCTACGTTCCTGCTGATATGTATCACCTGTGTGGGAACGCGCAACAAGAAGCATCTGGAGTTTGACGCTCGCAGGCAGGTGCTCTATCCGCTGCTGTCGGGAGTGCTGCTGATTGTGCAGTCCGTATGGCTGTTCGGTCATTCGATAATGCCCTGTTTCTATACCCTCCGTTTGAACACTTGGCTCTATATGCTCACTTCCATCGTCGGTGTCGTATTGGTGCATATCGCCCTCGACAATATCTCTAAGTTCCTGAAGGAAGGGCTGCTGAAAGACCGCTTCAACTTCGAGAATGAGAGCTTTGAGCAATGCAGGGAGTTGCAGGAGAACAAGTACAGCGTGAACATCCCTATGCGCTATTATTACAAGGGCAAGTTCCGCAAGGGATGGGTGAACATCGTCAATCCGTTCCGTGGCACATGGGTTGTGGGTACTCCTGGTTCTGGTAAGACCTTCTCCATCATCGAGCCGTTTATCAGGCAGCACAGCGAGAAGGGCTTTGCCATGGTGGTGTACGACTATAAGTTTCCCACTCTCGCCACCAAACTCTACTATCATTACTTGAAGAACAAGAATGCCAAGGACAGCAAGATGCCCCATGGCATGAAGTTCAACATCATCAACTTTGTGGATGTGGAAGTATTCGCGCCACGTGTGAACCCCATCCAGTTGAAGTACATCAACAACCTTGCCGCAGCGAGCGAGACCGCCGAGACCCTGCTTGAATCCCTGCAAAAAGGCAAGAAGGAAGGCGGCGGTGGCAGCGACCAGTTCTTCCAGACCTCTGCCGTCAACTTCCTTGCCGCCTGCATCTATTTCTTCTGCAACTACGGCAAGGAGCCCTACGACAAGGACGGAAAGATGCTGATTGCCGAGCGGCGTGAAGACCCAAAGACGAAAAGGCTGATACCCACAGGACGGGTGTTCGACCATTCGGGCGCGGAGGTGCAGCCCGCTTATTGGTTGGGCAAGTACAGCGACATGCCACATATCCTATCGTTCCTCAATGAGAGTTATCAGACCATCTTCGAGGTACTTCAGACCGACAACGAGGTAGCCCCCTTGCTTGGCCCGTTCCAGACTGCCTTTGCCAACAAAGCCATGGAGCAGTTGGAAGGTATGATTGGCACGCTACGTGTCTATACCTCCCGTCTCGCCACCAAGGAATCTTACTGGATATTCCACAAGGACGGCGATGACTTCGACCTGAAGGTCAGTGACCCGAAGAATCCAAGTTATCTGCTCATTGCCAACGACCCCGAGATGGAGAGCATCATCGGTGCACTGAATGCCTTGATTCTCAACCGCCTTGTAACGAGGGTGAATACAGGACAGGGCAAGAACGTTCCTGTCAGCATCATCGTCGATGAGTTGCCGACCTTGTATTTCCACAAGATAGACCGACTGATAGGCACAGCCCGAAGCAACAAGGTGAGCGTGGCACTTGGCTTTCAGGAACTTCCGCAGTTGGAAGCCGATTATGGCAAGGTGGGTATGCAGAAAATCATCACCACCGTGGGCAATGTGGTGAGCGGTTCGGCAAGAGCCAAGGAAACCCTCGAATGGCTGTCGAGTGACATCTTCGGTAAAGTAGTGCAACTCAAAAATGGGCGTGACCATCGACCGTGACAAGACCTCCATCAACCTCAATGAGAATATGGACAGCCTGGTGCCTGCAAGCAAAATCTCCGATATGCCCACAGGTTGGATATGTGGACAGACCGCCCGTGACTTCGTAGTCACCAAGACCGGGATGAACGGAAGCATGAACATCCAGGAGAGCGAGGAGTTCAAGACATCCAAGTTCTACTGCAAGACCGACTTCGATATGACGGAAATAAAGAAGGAGGAATCGGAGTATGTCCCTCTCCCTAAGTTCTATAAGTTCAAGTCGAAAGAAGAGCGAGAGCGCATCCTCTACAAGAACTTCGTTCAGGTTGGGGAGGACGTGAAAGCCATGATTAAAGAGATTCAGCAGTTCCGCACTATGATGTAGTGATATTGATTAGAGTGCGGTGAGACATCGCACCTCCTATATAAAATAATGTAATGAGAAGATACATCATCGTACTATTGAGCATGTTGGCCATCTGTAGCGTGCCCTGTCAAAGCCAAACCATTGACAGGGCACTGTTTGAACGGATGGTAGCCATTACCAAACACTTCGAGGGTTGGCACGACCCAAAGACCACACCGGGCTATGTGGGCTATGGTCACCAGCTACAGAAGGGAGAGCGTTTCCCGAAAACACTGACACGTCAGCGTGCAGATTTGCTGTTACGGACAGACCTCCTCCGGCACCTGCGCCTATATGCCCGTTATGGCAGGGATGCTTATCTGCTTGCCACCCTCTCGTACCAGATTGGACCAGCCAAGTTGTTAGGCAATGGACGATACCCGAAAGCGTCCCTGCTCACCCGATTGGAACGTGGCGACAGGGACATCCTGCCACTCTATCTGAGCTATTGCAAATGGAGGGGAAAAGCAGTGGCATCCATTAGGAAACGGAGGTGGGTGGAATATCAGCTGTTGTATGCCGAGCGGTGAGGCACCATCCCTCCTATACCTGTTTGTCTGTCACTTATATTATATATAAAGGTAATAATTGCAATTTCAATGTTAAAGTCAGAGCATTATGGCATCCATCAAATTAAAGTTCAGAACATCATCTGTTCAAGAGAAAGAGGGTCGCCTGTATTATCAGGTGATACACAATCGTGTGGCACGTCAGATCCATACAGAGTACAGAATCTATTCCTCAGAGTGGGATGCGGACCATTCAAACATCATTTTGCCAACTTCCGTCACTCCACAACGTCAAGCCTATCTTCTTTCCTTGAAAGATACATTGGATGCTGACAGGAAGAAACTGCTGTTGGTCATTGCACGGTTGGACAAGGAAGGGCAGTCATATACAGCAGACACCGTCGTTGACAACTTCCATGAGGGAAAAGAATTACATGGCATTATCGGCTATACGCTGGAGTTGAACGAAAAACTGAGACGCATCGGCAAGAAGCGGATGGTAGCAAGGTACAAAACCACCCTCAACAGCCTCCAGCGTTACCTGAAAGGAGGCGATGTGCCATTGGAGGAAGTCGATGGGACAACGATACAAGGCTATGAACAGTGGCTGAAAGACAGCGGACTGTGCCGCAACACCACCTCTTTCTACATCCGCAACCTGCGCACCATCTACAATCATGCCGTAGATGACGGACTGGTCATCTCTTCCTCACCGTTCAAGCATGTATATACCGGCATCGACAAGACCGTCAAGCGGGCACTCCCCTTGGAAATCATCAAGCAACTGAAAGAGCTGGACTTGAGTCTGAACCCCCGTTTGGAGCTTGCAAGGGATATGTTCCTGTTCAGTTTCTATACCCGTGGGATGTCGTTCATCGATATGGCACAACTTACACCAAGCAATCTGCATGGCAGTACGCTCATTTACCGCCGTCAGAAGACCTCACAACAGTTGCACATCAAATGGGAACCTGCCATGCAGGAGATAGTGGCGAAGTACAAAACAGATGATTCTCCCTACCTGCTCCCTATAGCAAAAGGAGAGGGAGCCATATTCTGGAGACAGTACAAGAATGCCTATAGCCGTATCACCAAGCAGTTGAAGAAAATCGGAGAAATGATAGGCCTGTCCGTACCCCTGACCACCTACGTAGCCCGCCACTCCTGGGCAAGCATAGCCAAGAGCAAGAACGTGCCCGTATCTACTATCAGCGAGGCATTGGGGCATGACTCCGAGAAAGCCACACAGATATACCTCTCCTCATTGGACACCTCTGTCGTTGACAACGCCAACAATCTCATCATCAATTCTCTTTAGGAGGTGCAGCGTCTCACTGCACCTTTATTTCAATATTTATAACTATTGTATTGCGGTGTGATACCGCAACTATAATAAAAAA
>ENA-OPYU01000679-OPYU01000679.1-human-gut-metagenome-genome-assembly--contig:-NODE-679-length-12941-cov-4.163025_pt1 | contig 12941 bp, 14 predicted proteins | sample MGYA00242637_ERZ504482 | MGnify/ENA primary metagenome ERZ504482 (study PRJEB26092, sample SAMD00036237) | human gut metagenome | host: Homo sapiens | study: EMG produced TPA metagenomics assembly of...
TCATAGATAAAAGTCCAATCGATTGCCTTATCAATTAAACGAAGCATATGATTCTGAGGAACCATGTCATCCATACAAAACATAAGCATTTGTTCTCGTTTTTTTATCTGCAATTTTTAGTCATCATAAAAAACACCGCCTTCTGATATTTATTATATCAGAAAGACGGTTCTAAAAGTAGAAAAGCCCAGCAATTGCTGGACTTTGTCTACAGTCTGCAAAAAACAATTAAAATAATTGGTTTTTTCATCTTTCCAAACCATTATTTTAATTGTTTTATTGATTTTAATAACTCATCTACAGAATCTGCCACTAACAACTTTTCTTATATACTTTGATATACTAACAAAGACTTCGCATCCTACATCAGATACGAAGTCTTTCTCTTAATTATTTTCTTTTTTTACTAGAGCCCTCCGGGACACTAAAAAAGCCACTTTACCTGTCCCCCTGGCTTACCGCGCTGCCAATTTCAGCATCTTCTCCAGTGGAAGTGCTGCCTTCTGACGCATCTCTTCATCTAGATTGACCTCCGGCTGCATAGTCTCAAGCGCTTCCTTCACACCTTCCAGACGCACCATCTTCATATTCGGACAGAACTGTCTGTGCCCTACGGAGTAGAATTTCTTCTCCGGATTTTTCTGATGCAATTCATAGAATACTCCCATCTCTGTGCAGATGATAAATGTGTTATTTTCTGATTTTGTAGCATAATCGATAATCTGCGAAGTACTTCCAATAAAATCAGATAATTCCAAAATATCTCCTGTACATTCCGGATGAGTCAGTACGAGTGCTTCCGGATGTGCTTCTTTGGCTTTCTGAAGTTCTTCTTTGTGAATACTCTTATGTACATGGCAGAATCCATCATTAAAAATAAAGTGCTTCTCTGGAAGCTGGCTTGCCACGAAACGACCAAGGTTCTCATCCGGGATAAAGAAGATATCTTTATTCGGAAGATTCTTCACGATCTTCAGTGCATTTGACGATGTTACACATACGTCTGACTCTGCTTTGATCTCTGCGGTTGAGTTCACATAACAGACTACAGATACATCCGGGTATTCATTTCTCACTTCCCTGATCTTATCTACGTCTACCATGTGTGCCATCGGACAGTCTGCATGACCGTCTGCCATTACGACTCTCTTCTTTGGATTCAGGATCTTCGCACTTTCTCCCATGAAAGAGACTCCACAGAAAACAATCGTGCTCTCCGGAACTTTGGTTGCAATCTCTGCAAGATAATAAGAGTCTCCTACATAGTCTGCAATCTCCTGCACTTCCCCATCTACATAATAATGTGCCAGGATTACAGCATCTTTTTCCTTTTTGCATGTTTTGGATTTCATTTTTGATTTCTTCGTTCATTTCCGACTTTCACCTCTAAATAAAGTATTCGATGGTCTCTTCTTCCGTAAGTCTTGTCTTTTCATTAAATAAAATGACAGCTTCCCGCCATCGTACGGTCCAAGGGAATACATGTTAAGTGCCGTCTTATTAAAATACTTCCACGGTACGATTCGGTTACAACATGTAGGCTGATCCAACACTCTGATGATATCTTTCTGTTCATACTCCTGGTCGCAGTAATAAGGATCAAACATCCGCACATTTTTACCATCTATTCCGGTCAAATTCCCTTCTTTAACGTATTCTCACTTACCTATCATGCACCGATTCAGCCAATTGTGTCAATGCCTGCTTTAAAATTTCTCGTGGACATGCAATATTTATACGCTCAAATCCCTCTCCGTCCGGTCCAAACATTGCTCCGCTGTCAAGCCAGAGTTTTGCTTTGTTCTCCACCAGATCTTTTAACTGCTCTTCTTTCATGCCGAGACTCTTAAAATCCAACCATAAAAGATAAGTCCCTTCCGGCTCTGTCAGTTTGATCTCCGGAAGATTCTCTTTTAAAAAGTGTACGGACATAATCCAGATTTCCCTCCAGATAAATTTTGCAATTCTTTTAACCACTCTTCACCGGTCTCATAAGCTGCCTGACATGCAACCAGTCCCATCAGATTCACCTGGCTGTAACCGGCTGCTGTCACTTCCGCCCGGAATCTCGAACGAAGTTCCGGATTCGAGATCCATATATTGGAAATCTGAAGTCCGGCAATGTTAAATGTCTTACTTGGTGCGGTACACGTTGTAGTGATTGCAGCGTATTTTTCATCTAAGGATGCAAATACATGATGTATATTCTCTCCATATGTAAAATCACTGTGGATCTCATCACTGACTACCAGCACGTTATGTTTCAGACAAATGTCTCCTATCTTACGAAGTTCCCACTCCTTCCACACACGTCCGACCGGATTGTGCGGACTGCACATCAGGAATAATTTTACATTTTCTTCGACAATCTTCTGCTCGAATTCTTCGAAATTAATTTCGTAATGTCCGTCTATCTGCTGAAGCGGACTATTGATCAGCCTTCTGTGGTTATCTGTGATCACTTCGCTGAACGGATAGTAAACCGGCTGCTGCAGAAGAACTGCATCACCTTCTTTTGTGTAAGCCTTCACTGCCATCGCAAGTGCGAACACCACGCCCGGTGTCTTGATCAGCCATTCTTTTTCTACTTTCCATCCGAAATGCTTCTCATACCATCCGGCTGCTGCCTGGAAGTAATCATCTTTTCCTTCGCTGTATCCGTAGATTCCGTGTGCGACTGCGTCACTTAAGCTTTTCTGGATTCCCGGTGCTGTCTGAAAATCCATATCTGCCACCCAGAGCGGAAGCATATCATCACTTCTCCCTCTTTCTTTTGCGAAATCATATTTCAGGCATTTTGTTCCATGTCTGTCCACTACTTTATCAAAATCGAACTTCATCTGTGCATCCTCCTACGCAAGTGCCTGCTCAAGATCTGCGATTAGATCATCTGCATTTTCAATTCCAACTGACAATCTTAAGAAATCTTCTGTAATTCCAAGTTTCTCTCTTACTTCTACCGGCAGATCTCCATGTGTCTGAAGCATCGGGTAAGTGATCAGTGACTCTACGCCTCCGAGACTTTCTGCATAAGCGATCAGTTTCACACTTTCCAGGAGTTTCCTTGCTGTTGCTTCACTATCTACTTTGAAAGAAATCATACTTCCGAATCCACTTGCCTGTGATGCATTTACTCCATATCCCGGATGCTCTTTCAAGCCTACATAATAGACCTGTTTTACTTTTTCATGTCCTTTTAACCAGTTCGCAATCTTCATCGCATTATCCTGCTGTGCTCTTAATCTTACAGACAATGTCTTAATTCCACGCAAGATCAGATAGCTGTCAAATGGTGCAAGACAGCTTCCGACTGTCTTATATATATAACGGATCTTCTTCGCTGTCTCTTCATCCGCCGAACACAGGAATCCTGCCAGTGTGTCATTATGTCCGCCAAGGAATTTTGTCCCGCTGTGGATAACCAGATCTGCCCCCAGTTCAATCGGTCTTTGAAATAATGGTGAAAGAAATGTATTGTCAACAATAATCTTCAGATTATGTTTATCTGCGATTTCTTTCATCTTTCTGAGATCTGTGACACGCATGGTCGGGTTACTCGGTGTCTCGATATAAAGTGCTTTTGTATTCTCCCGGATACCTGCTTCTACAAGATCTGCATCAGCAGTATCTACATAAGAGAACTCCAATCCTCTCTTCCCGCCGACAGATTCAAACATTCTTACAGAACCGCCATACAAATCATCTGTACAAAGAATATGATCCCCGCAGTCAAATAACTCCAGGCAAAGACCTGCCGCAGCCATACCATTTGCGCATGCTACAGTATCTACCGCACCTTCCAGTGCCGACATCGTATGCTCAAGCTCTGTTCTTGTCGGATTACTCTCTCTCGTATAGTCATATCCGGTAGACTGTCCAATACCAGGATGGGCAAATGTCGCTGCCTGGTAGATCGGTACTGCTACCGAACCGTAAGAATGTGTCTTTTCATCTGTTCCGTTTCCATGTATACATCGTGTCTCAAATCCGTAATTCACTATTTATTTACCTCTTTCATTGTAATCATCCAGGAAATTATATTCCATGTCATCTTTGTGGTATCCGATAATCGTTCTTAAGTTGACATTATGTACACTCCGGAAAATATTCTTTTCGATAATATCTCCCTGTTTTCTGAATTCCCTGATCAGCTCCTTCATCTCGTCACGTTTGGAACCTCTTCCGCCACCACAGGATACACAGTTCTCTGTGAATCTGCATGCGCACTGGATGAAGTTGAGCTGATTGTAATCCCTCCATGCTATAATGTCATCTTCCTTGATCAGATACATTGGTCTGATCAGCTCCATACCCTCGAAATTCTGGCTATGGAGCTTCGGCATCATCGTCTCCACCTTTCCGCCGTAGAACATCCCCATAAGGATCGTCTCAATCACATCGTCAAAATGATGTCCGAGCGCAATCTTATTGCATCCCAGTTCTTTTGCGTGAGAGTACAGATAGCCTCTTCTCATTCTTGCGCAAAGGTAACATGGATTCTTGTCAATATCTGCTACCGTATCAAATATCTGTGTCTCAAATACCGTAAGCGGGATTCCAAGTACTTTGGCATTATCCTGGATGATCTTCCAGTTATCTTCATTGTATCCCGGATTCATTACCAAAAATACTAATTCAAAATTCGCTTTGCCATGTTTTAACAGTTCCTGAAAAAGCTTTGCCATCAGCATGGAATCTTTTCCACCGGAAATACAGACTGCAATCTTATCTCCGTCCTGGATCAGATCGTATTCTCTGATTCCTTTCGTGAACTTTCTCCAGATTCCCTTGCGGAATTTCTTAATGATACTGCGTTCAATCTCTTTCTGCTTCTCACCGGTAGTATTTTCATCCTGTACGAACTCACTTAGCTTCTTTCTCAAAAAAGAACGGTATCCGCCTTCAATATTCGCCGCATCATATCCGGCTGCTTCCAGTTCATAAACAGCATCGACACTCCATTCACCGGTATGGCATAATACATACACCGGCTTTTCTTTCGGAAGTTCTTCCATACGTTCTTCTACTTCTGCAAGCGGAATGCTGACTGCTCCCGGTACAGAGCCTCTGGTATATGCATCTGCAGGACGTACGTCCAGTACTGTGATTGTATTCTGATCTAATTGTAATAACTCTTCTATCGTGATTGTCTTCATATCTTTTAACCTCTCTTTGTGAATTGCTGTTCATGCAACAGTTATTCCTATTAACCAGATAGGTTTTGTTATTTATCTGGTATTATATGACGTTTTCCCCTGTCTGTCAAGGAACTAAAATGTGTTTAAAACACATTTATCTTTCAAATATATGCTAGAAAAGTTTACCACAAAAAAGAATACTGTACCAGTGGTTTCCCGCTAATACAGTATGTTTTGTTGTTTTCTCCGGACGTTCACTCCGCGCCCATTCGTAAAACCGCACCTTCGGTGCTTTCCGCTGCTTCTCAGCTACTTTTTACTCATAAGCGGGCGCTCCCTCCAAGCGTTAGAAAGACCTACAATCCTTGTGCAAGCACAAATTGCAAGTCTTTCAACGCTTGTGTGAACTGATGTTATATATAATACATATCCTGTCCGTAATCAATGTATTCCTGATACTCTTTCTCCAGATCATGCAAGGTTACTGACTGGAGGATCTCGGTCACACTGTCATTTACCCTGTCGATCACCAGCTTCTGGATTGCATTGACACTCCCTGTATATTTTCCTTCTTTCGGAAGCTCCTCATCTTCGATGCGATAGTCACCTTCCAAAGCTTCTATAATAGAAGAAACAGTAATCTCCTGTGGCGGACGGCTTAAGAAATAACCGCCCTGAGAGCCTTTGATACTCTTTACAATTCCTGCTTTTCTAAGACTTGCAAATACCTGTTCCAGATACTGTGGAGATATCTTGTTCCGCTCTGCAATGCTGTTGAGTGCCACCTGTTCAGTTTTTGAATTGATGGCCAGGTCGATCAACGCTCTCAGACCATATCTGCTTTTCATTGAAAGTTTCATGTATATCTCCACACTCCTTCATTATTTCTTATTCTACGGCTTTGAATGCCTCATCCAGATCCTGGATAATGTCGTCAATGTGCTCTGTTCCGATTGACAGACGGATTGTATTTGGCTTGATTCCCTGATCCAGCAATTCTTCTTCTGTGCACTGGCTGTGTGTTGTCGTTGCCGGATGGATAACCAGAGATTTTACATCTGCAACGTTAGCAAGCAGTGAGAAGAGTTCCAGATTATCGATGAAATCTTTTGCTTTCTGTGCATCACCTTTGATCTCAAATGTGAAGATAGATCCTCCTCCATTTGGGAAATATTTCTTATATAATGCCTGCTGCTTTGGATCATCAGATACAGCCGGGTGATTTACTTTTTCTACCTGTGGATGGTTGTTCAGGTATTTCACTACTTTCAGTGCATTCTCAACGTGACGCTCTACACGTAATGATAATGTCTCGAGTCCTGTAAGAAGATGAAAGAATGAACTGGTGAAATTGTTGCTCCTGTATCTCTTAAAAGGATCGCACGGATCTTTGTAACAAATGCTGCAGGTCCTACTGCTTTCGTAAAGCTGATTCCGTGGTAGCTTGGGTTTGGTTCTGTAAGAGAAGCGAATTTTCCGGATGCTTCCCAGTCGAATTTACCACTGTCAACGATGACACCACCGATAGTTGTTCCGTGTCCACCGATGAATTTTGTTGCAGAGTGAACAACGATGTCTGCACCGTACTCGATTGGTCTTACAAGATAAGGTGTTGCAAATGTATTATCTACAACGAGTGGTATTTTATGCGCATGAGCGATGTTTGCAATCTTTTCGATATCTACAACATCTGAGTTTGGATTTCCCAGTGTCTCAATGTAGAGTGCCTTTGTGTTATCCTGAATTGCTGCTTCTACTTCATCATAGTTAAAGATATCAACAAACGTTGTTGTGATTCCATACTGTGGAAGTGTGTGCTCTAACAAGTTGAATGATCCACCGTAAATATTCTTAGCTGCTACGATATGATCTCCGTTCTGTGCGAGATTCTCGATCGTGTATGTTACTGCTGCTGCTCCGGATGCTACTGCCAGTGCTGCAACTCCACCCTCCAGTGCTGCAATACGTTTTTCGAAAACATCTTCTGTAGGGTTTGTAAGACGTCCGTAAATGTTACCTGCATCTGCCAGTCCGAAACGTGCTGCTGCATGATCACTGTTGCGGAATACATAAGAAGATGTCTGGTAGATCGGCACTGCTCTTGCATCTGTAACCGGATCCGGGCTTTCCTGTCCTACGTGTAACTGTAATGTTTCAAATTTTAACTCTCTATTCTCTCTTGTGATTTTTTCGCTCATTGGGTTGATCTCCTTCTTCTTCATGATTTTATCGTTATTTGTTGATATTCTCCGTTCTGTTTCGGATTCTATATCTTTTTATTCTGTAAATAATGGTGTTGAATAATATCTGTCACCGGAATCCGGAAGTAATGCTACGATCGTCTTACCTTTGTTCTCCGGACGTTTTGCAAGTGCGATAGCTCCTGCAAGTGCTGCTCCTGATGAAATACCTACCAGAACTCCTTCTTTCTTAGCAAGAAGTTTTGCTGTCTCAAATGCTTCGTCTGCTTCTGCTTTGTAGATTTCATCATAAATCTTTGTATCCAGTGTCTCCGGAACGAATCCGGCTCCGATTCCCTGGATCTTATGTGGACCTGCTTTTCCTTCTGAAAGTACCGGTGAGGAGGCTGGTTCCAAAGCTACGATCTGAACTTCCGGTTTCTGCTCTTTTAAATAAGCACCGATTCCGGAAAGTGTTCCGCCTGTTCCGACACCTGCGATCACGATATCGACTGCTCCGTCTGTATCATTCCAAATCTCAGGACCTGTTGTCTTCCTATGTGCTGCAGGGTTTGCCGGGTTTACAAACTGTCCAGGAACAAAACTGTTTGGAATCTCTTTTGCAAGCTCATCTGCTTTTGCGATGGCACCCTTCATTCCTTTTGCCCCTTCGGTAAGTACGATCTCTGCACCGTAAGCTTTCAGGATGTTTCTTCTTTCCACACTCATCGTCTCCGGCATCGTAAGAATGATTCTGTATCCTTTTGCTGCTGCGATGGATGCAAGACCGATTCCTGTATTACCGGATGTTGGTTCAATGATCACAGAACCTTCTTTTAAGATTCCTTTTTCTTCCGCATCTTCGATCATTGCTTTTGCAATTCTGTCTTTGACGCTTCCTGCCGGATTGAGGTACTCAAGCTTTACAAGAAGTGTTGCTTCCAAACCAAGTTCTTTTTCTATGTTTACTACTTCCACCAGTGGTGTATTTCCGATCAGTCCTAATGTTCCTTTATAAATCTTTGACATTTTGCTTCCTACCTTTCCTACTTTTTCGGTATGTTTTCTTGATGAATTTACTATACTACCTTAATTCCTATTTGTCAACTATGTTTAGTATGCTTTTGTAATTTTTATTTTTCATGCGCGCAAGCGCAACAACATCGCATTCGTCCCCACATTCGCTTTTCTTTTGTCATTATCCTGCACGCTCCCTTCCGTTCTTAACTAAAATAAAACCAATCCTTATATTCCCTATTATTTCGATAGGTTTTATGAATTGGCTCTATTATATTACCACTATGTCATATTTGTCAAGTATGTTTTACAGTTTTATCTATATATCAAATCAATAACATTTAATATTCCATAACTCTCCGCAATCATCTTCAGTCCTTTTTTAATTTTTTCATGGCTATAATTCCCGGACAATAATTCATCTTCCGGCAATTCATTTAGATATCCATAGAATACAAGTGCTTTTTCTAAAGCTCCTTCTTTATTCGCATCTACAAGTGTTAGTATTTCCTCTTCCATCTTCTTAATATTGTCTATACCGCTTTGTCCGTTCGCAGCTTCTAACATTTTTTTATTTTCACTTTTAATTACTCCCTCTGAGATATCTACAGGTACACCTATATCCTTGTTTAATAATAATTTCACCATTGTTCTGATAACTTCATTATTTATTCTTATTATATAATCCTGCTCATACATATATTTCACTCCTCCGATTATTAAATCATTCCAAAACTGGATGTTCCGAAATTTTAATACTAGTGTATCTCCGAAAAATACTTTCTCTAAAATATTATACATCCCGGTATCTTCCCGTGTACACTTTTATATCACAAAAGCTGTCTGGTTAGTTTTCCGATGAAATTGCATTACAGCTTTCTAATATTGCTGATCCTGACCGACCAAGCGAAAATGTAACTTTGGATGTCAGGCTGGTAGAACGGAATTCTGTCTCTACACAATAACGAAATGATTAATAACTTTTTTATAATATGAACCATATAATAGAAACCGGTATTATCTGTCTTCTGTGATCTTACCGTCTTCTATATAAAGGATTCTTTCCGAATATTCCGCCACACTGATATCATGTGTAACCATGATGATCGTCTTGTGCATTTTAGAATGGATCGTGCTGAATACATCCATTACAATCTCTATTGACCGGGAATCGAGGTTTCCGGTCGGCTCATCTGCAAAGATCACATCCGGCTGATTTACCAGTGCTCTGCAAATAGCCGTTCTCTGTTTCTCTCCTCCGGATAATTCATATGGATATTTTCCCAGAAGATTTTGGATTTGAAAAGAAACCGCCAGTTTTTCCGCTTCTTCTTTACATACTTTATCATCTTTATGATCAAGGATCATCGGAAGCATAATATTTTCAAACACAGACAATGAATCCAGCAGATAATAATCCTGGTATACGAATCCCCTGTCCTGACGTCTGATCCTCGCAAGACGGTCTCCTCTTAGTTCTTCGCTGTCGACTCCTTTAAAATACAATTTTCCTGATGTCGGACGGTCGATCAGTCCAAGTAACTTTAACAATGTCGTCTTACCGGATCCGGATTTTCCCATGATAGAGATAAATTCCTGTTCTCTGATTTCCAGATTGATGTCTTTTAGTACTTCAATTTCTGTCTCCCGCCGATCCGAAATCACATATTTCCGGGACATATTTTCCGTTCTTAATAATACATTATCTTTCATCTCTCATCCCTGCCTTTCTGGAAAATACCTGATATACTGCCACAACATACAGCATTCTTAAGAGAAGTACACCAGCTGTTAACACCCCTTCCATTCGTATACACATTTCTGCTATGGCCTCTGGAAACATCCTTGCTCTCAAAACAGCTCTAAGGAATAATACCATTGCTGCAAGCATGATACATGTCGGGGAAACATAATAGAAACAAATCTCTTTCCGATAAACCTTTCTTCTTTCTTTTCCACTCATTCCCAGGTTTTTAAGAAATCTTTCCTGTAAAACTAATTTCCTTTAACTCCATCTGACACATCGTATAGAAAATAATCATATCTACGATTATGACCATAATCATCAGATAACTGTTGATCAGAATTTTTACTGCCCTTTCTGATGTGATATCTGCTTTTGCACTCTCCGAACCATAATGAAATCTTACGGTAGAATCATAGTTTCCTATATATTGGTGTGCCTCTTCTTTCTTTTCCAGCAACTGGTCTATCCGTTCCAGCATCTTATTTCTATTATTTATTCCTGATTTTACAGATATCAACACCAGTTTTATCGGTCCTTGGATTATCGTTGCTTCTCCGTAATAGTTCTTTGCATCTTCGGCTGGAATTCCCCAGATTGCATCTGTTTTTTCCATTCTTTTTCTGCCTTTTCAAAGTATTTATCCGAAAATACAACGATGTTCTCACTTTTTTCTGTACTATAGCATCCGGTCAGACTCCCTATTTCTTCTCCCGTTACCACTCTTTCTATATAAGTATTTTTTCTTATCTCTCCAGTCATACTCTGCGGCTGGTACACCTATGTGAAGATTTGGCCGGGATTTTCCATAAAACCAGTCCATCGGCTGTGCTTTTACGGAACGATCCTGCTGGTGTACCAGGTAAACCTTTTTCCTTCTGCGTCCAGATCCATCATTTTTGGCTTTATCCTCTTTATAGATTGCATTTTTTTAACCTGTGATATGTCGTCTCTGAAATTCCAATCTCCTGTCCCTGAATCCGTTGTTCCGCTCCCCTTTCGTCACGTTCTGTTTTATCTGCCGTTGCAACACGCACCATCGGATATTCCTCAATATGAATATCTGACTTATATGTTTCTTTCAAATTCTTTAAAAGCTTTTCATCCTTATCATCTGCAATACACATAAAGTCATATGGATATAATGATGAGACCGGCTCTGCGGTAGCCGTACTGATTACCTGGAATCCAAAATAAAAACAGACCAGAAAATTCAGTATAAAGAACAAGACTCCATATCTTACAACCGTTTTAGACCGGTAATACAATTTATTGCGTTGCAGCAGATGACGGTAGTAGTTTCTTTCCTGCTTGTTCCGTATATAACTTAATATCAATGCCATACCACTTCGCAATATCAGATATGTTCCGGCAAAGAACAGACCAAGCAAATATACACTTTCATGATTATAAATTTTCCCATATTGTACTATGGCATAACTACAGCAACAGATTCCTATTACCAGTTTTCCACCCGTAAACCTTCCGGTCAGCTTTTCTTTTCTTACACTTTCCTGTGTACTGGTTATGATTCTAAAATCTGCTTCCAGTTCTTTCATAAGTAAAAAACTCAGTCCGTAAATTCCAAGAGCGAACAGACAGATTACCGGAAACGTAAGCTTTGAATAACTGCCGGTCTTTCCTTCTATACCGACCGTATCCGTAATAAATTTCCGGAATATCAAAAACAGTCCTTTTCCCACAAAGAAACCAATGAACGTTGCGGCCACATAGCAAATACCTGCTTCTGTCCAAATCATCTTCCTGGTATCTGACATTGATATTCCCATTCTTTTTAATAACATATACTGTGGAAATACGTTTTCCAATGATAAGTAAAACCATTACCGTAATGATCAGAACGATAGCACAAAATAATAACAACATTCCCGCATAGACAAATTGACGGCTGATTCCGTCCTCCTGTAGAAACAATACCTCACTAGAATGCTTCGCCGAAAGGATCTGATAGCACATACTTCCGGAATATGCAATTGCAACGATCAGTGTCTCACAGATAATTAATAAAATTGTTTCTTTTCTGTTATACAGCATGTTTTTCCAGATGACTGTCTGGAATAAATTATTTTGTTTCTTTTCCGCCCGTAGATCTTTTATTCTCTGCATATTCCAATCCCCCTTGTTATTTTCTTAATGGGATTGTAAGCCTTCAAGTTACTTGAATGTCAATAGAATATACAGAGAACCCCGGAACAGACAATCACTGTGTCTTACTTTCTTTTATCATTTGCACAAAATATTCATGTACACTTGTGTCATCATTCAGCTCTGGATGAAATGCTGTCGCAAGCTGATTTTCCTGTCTGGCCGCTACCACTTTTCCATCTACTACAGCCAGTGTCTCTGCATTTCCATAGACATCAGCAATATATGGCGCACGGATGAATGTCATTGGAATCTTTCCAAGTCCTTTCATCTCATCTTCTGTGTAAAAACTTCCAAGCTGCCTTCCATAAGCATTTCGCTTTGCCAGAATATTCATCGTACCAAAGCATTGGACTCCATCTTCCACCTGATCTGCCAGCAGGATCAGACCGGCACAAGTTCCAAATACCGGAAGTCCGTCTTCAATCTTCTCTTTTAATATATCGTAAATATCCAGCTCGATCAGAAGCTTTCTCATAACGGTGCTTTCCCCGCCGGAAGGATCAGTCCGTCAAAAGAACGATCCAGATCTTCTTTTTTACGGATTTCGAAATGTTCCACGCCCAGGCGATCCAGCATCTGTCCATGTTCTAGGAATGCTCCCTGCATTGCCAAGATTGCAATTGTCATTTTACTTTCCTCTTTCTGCCATTAATAATTCAATTTCCTGTTCATTGATTCCTACCATTGCTTCGC
>ENA-OPYU01000680-OPYU01000680.1-human-gut-metagenome-genome-assembly--contig:-NODE-680-length-12930-cov-4.703273_pt1 | contig 12930 bp, 14 predicted proteins | sample MGYA00242637_ERZ504482 | MGnify/ENA primary metagenome ERZ504482 (study PRJEB26092, sample SAMD00036237) | human gut metagenome | host: Homo sapiens | study: EMG produced TPA metagenomics assembly of...
ACAAGGAGGTTGTAGGACGATTGGAATCAGGGAAAAAGAAAACGAATGACCGGATACTTGGGAAAGATATTATTTATATTATATGTAATATTTATTGTATATTTCCTGCTGTTCTCTGATTGGTATGGACGTACAGGTGAGATGAGGGAATACCATTATAATCTGGTACTGTTTAAAGAAATCAAAAGATTCTGGCAGTATCGTGAGCAGGTGGGATTCTTTGCAATGTTCACCAATTTATTTGGAAATGTGATTATATTTATTCCGTTTGGATTTTTTCCTCCCGATGGGAAGCAGGCAGAGAAGTTTTATTGCAACGGCATATTACAGCTTTGTACTGAGCCTGTGCGTGGAAGTCTTCCAGCTTATTACAAAGGTGGGGAGCTTTGATGTAGATGACCTGTTACTGAATACCATCGGTGGAATTTGCGGATATATATTATTTGCAATATGTGCGGCAATAAGGAGAAGACATGCTGGGAAAAAAACTAAGAACAGAAGATGATAGAATTAAAGCGGTAGCGAAAGCCCGTAAAAAAAAGCGGAAAAAGATGATCAAAACGAAATATGGACAGAAAGCAGTCAGACACTCCAAAAGGGGTGTCTATTCCTGTACTTATGCAGTGGTGATTGCATTTCTGGTGATCGTGATGATTCTTTTTTCATTTTTAAATAAAGGAAATGTCAATATATTGATCGGATTTTTCGGACTGGGAACCTGTGCGATGGCAGTGATTGGAATCTGGCTTGGCATGAAAGGATTCAGAGAACGCGAAAAGATTTATACAACATGCAAGGTGGGAATCACGGTAAATGCGGTATTTCTCGCCGTTATGGTTGGATTATTCGTCAGGGGGCTTATGTAGAATGATAGAAGAAAGATATGAACTGGCACTTGACCGTATCCGTCTGATGCAGACAGAAGATACGGTGAAAGAGCCTTACAGAGATTATTTTAAGAAGATGGCAGAGTTCGTGCTTATGCTGGACGAACTGAGAGATGAACTTCTGGACGGAAGGTATCAGAAATTTACGCTGGAAGAATTAAGAACATGGAACAGACGGCTGTATCAGGATGTTTTGCCGGAGCAGTATGAAGAAAGTTATGCGAATCCGGATTATGCGTGTAAGATGTTTGGAAAAGAATCAGGACAGATTCTTGGGATGTTATATGCGGAACTTCGTGGGGCAGTCGTTTATGTTTTTGAGGGAAAGACGGAATATCTGGCAATTTTGTATGAATTATTGATTGAAATATATAACCAGTTCGAGGATACACCGGATGCAAAAACAGCCCGTGATATTTTTTACTGGTATGCAAGTGATTATTGTGATGTATTCCTTGCGGATCGTATCAGAGAACAGATCCTGCCGGAAGAATCCTTCGCAACAGATCTGATCATGAACAGTGATCTTAAAGATCTCAGATATCTGTATCAGTTTGGAGAGTATATCAGCGAAAACGAATGGAAGACAGCGGAGCATCTGAACCGTCTCCCGGAAGAGACCATCCAGAAGATGGCAGATGTCTATTCGGAGGGATACCGCATTGGATTCGTAAATACCGGAAAAGATCTTTCGAAGAAATCGGTAGTGAATATCCGTTATATTCTTGGATTTGAACGTGTAGTAAAGAAAGCGATAGAGAACTTTGAAAAAATGGGATTAAAACCGGTCATCTATCGTGCAGCGGTCAGTGTGTTGACAAAGAGACAACATTACAAGATCGGATACTGCGGAGCAGTGGCAAATAAGCAGTATGAATACGATCATAAAGATGATCAGGCAATCTTTATGGATAAGAAGTACCTGGAGCGCAAACTGGAAGTGATGCAGACAACATATGAACATTATAAGAAAGAGGCAGCCGGGTTTGCAGGACCGGCATGCATTGACATGTTTGGTGAAGAACCATTCGAACCGGTGGCAAAAGAGACTGTGGCAAAGCTTTCGGAGAGTCAGGAAGAGATGATCCTGCAGTATGACAGCCGTCAGAGCCAGATGGTGAACAGGTATATCAAAGGAGAAGAGCGCAGCTTTACGATCATTGCCTATCCGGTGCCGGAGATCGGAGAGAAGTATGAAGAGATTTTCGATGAGATTATCCGTATAAACACACTGGATGCAAAAGTATATGAAAAAGTACAGCAGACACTGATTGATGCATTGGATCAGGGAGAATACGTGCATATTCTTGGGACGAATGGGAATCGTACAGATCTGAATGTGCAGTTACATCCGTTGAATGACCAGGCAAAAGAAACAATCTTTGAGAACTGTGTGGCAGATGTGAATATTCCGGTCGGGGAAGTCTTTACTTCTCCTGTTCTGGAAGGAACGAACGGAGTCTTACATGTCAGCAAAGTGTATCTGAATGAACTGCAGTATCGTGATCTGGAGATCACATTCTCAAATGGCATGGTATCAGAGTATAACTGTGCGAACTTTGATCGCGATCTGGAAAATAAAGCGTATATTCACGATAATGTATTATACAAACATCCGACGCTGCCGCTTGGTGAATTTGCGATCGGAACCAATACAACTGCATATGTAACCGCCAGGAAGTACGGAATCGAGGATAAGATGCCGATTCTGATCGCAGAGAAGATGGGACCACATTTTGCGGTGGGAGATACCTGTTACAGCTGGTGCGAGGATATCAAAGTCTACAATCCGAACGGAAAGGAGATTATTGCAAGAGACAATTCGGTATCGATCCGCAGAAAAGAAGATGTATCAAAAGCATATTTTCACTGCCATACAGATATTACCATTCCATATGAAGAACTTGGAAGTATTACGGTTGTTACAAAGGATAAAAAAGAGATTGTGTTACTGGAAAATGGAAAATTTGTACTTCCCGGGACAGAGATTTTAAATGAACCATTGAAAAATTCTAATAAATAGGGTATGATTTATTTGTCAAACTTATAAGAAAGGATGAAAATTATGCCAAAAGTAGGAATTATCATGGGCAGTGACTCAGATCTTAAAGTTATGAGTAAGGCTGCAGTAATGCTGGAAGAGTTAGGAATCGAGTATGAGATGACGATCATCTCAGCACATCGTGAACCAGATGAACTGATTGAATGGACCAGAGGAGCAGAAAGCCGCGGAATAAAGGTTATGATCGCCGGTGCAGGAATGGCAGCAGCCCTTCCGGGAATGTGTGCAGCATTATTTGCCCTTCCGGTTATTGGTGTACCTCTTTCAGGAAAGAATCTGGATGGAATGGATGCAGTGTTTTCAATCATGCAGATGCCGCCGGGAGTTCCGGTTGCAACCGTTGCGATCGATGGCGCAAAGAATGCAGCAATTCTTGCAGCAAAGATTCTTGCGGCTTCAGATGAAGAACTTCTGAAGAAACTGAAAGCTTATACAGAAGAACAGAAAGAGGCAGTCAAAGCCAAAGCAGCAAAGCTTGATTCTATCGGATATGAGGCATATCTGGCATCAAAATAATAGATATAAAAGTACAAAAATAAATAACAGGTACAAAAGGAGATCGGATTATGGATTACAAAAAAGCTGGTGTGGATATTGAAGCAGGTTACAAGTCAGTAGAACTTATGAAAGAGCATGTAAAGAAGACCTTGCGTCCGGAAGTTCTTGGAGGACTCGGAGGATTCTCGGGAGCATTTTCTCTTGCGAAGATCAAAGAAATGGAAGAACCGGTGCTGTTATCAGGAACAGACGGATGTGGAACAAAGGTCAAACTTGCCATGATCATGGATAAGCACGATACCATTGGAATCGATGCAGTAGCTATGTGTGTGAATGATATTGCATGTGCAGGCGGCGAGCCGTTATTCTTCTTAGACTATATTGCATGTGGAAAAAATTATCCGGAGAAGATCGCATCTATCGTAAAAGGTGTGGCAGAAGGATGCCTGCAGTCAGAAGCAGCCCTGATTGGCGGAGAGACAGCAGAACATCCGGGACTTATGCCGGAAGATGAATACGATCTTGCAGGATTTGCAGTTGGTGTATGTGATAAAAAAGATATGATTACAGGAGAAGACTTAAAAGCAGGAGATGTACTGATCGGTATGGCATCTTCAGGTGTGCACAGCAATGGATTCTCACTGGTACGTAAAGTATTCGAGATGACAAAAGAATCGTTGGATACATATTATGATGATCTGGGAACTACACTCGGAGAAGCACTGCTTGCTCCGACAAGAATCTATGTCAAAGCATTAAAGAGCATAAAGAACGCAGGAGTGAAAGTGAAAGCCTGCAGCCATATCACAGGAGGCGGATTCTATGAGAACATTCCAAGAATGTTAAAAGACGGAGTAAAAGCCGTTGTAGAAAAAGACAGTTATCCGGTTCCGCCAATTTTCACAAAGCTTGCAAAAGAGGGAAATGTAGACGAGCATGCAATGTACAATACTTATAATATGGGTATTGGTATGATCGTTGCGGTTGATCCTGCTGATGTAGATAAGACAATAGAAGCAATCAAAGCGACCGGAGATACTCCATATGTGATCGGTCATATCGAAGACGGTGAAAAAGGAGTGACATTATGTTAAATGTCGTAGTTCTGGTATCCGGTGGCGGAACAAATCTGCAGGCAATCATAGATGCAGTAGATTCCGGCGAGATTACAAACACAAAGATTGCCGGCGTCATCAGTAATAATAAGAATGCATATGCATTGGAGCGTGCTAAAAAACATGGGATTCCGAATCAGTGTATATCTCCAAAAGATTATGAAAGCCGTGAGATTTTCAATCAGGAATTTATGAAGGCTGTGGATGTCATGCAGCCGGATCTGATCGTTCTGGCCGGATTTCTGGTAGTGATTCCGGCAGAGATGATCGCAAAATACAGAAACCGTATGATCAACATTCATCCGTCCCTGATCCCGGCATTTTGCGGAACAGGATTTTATGGATTGAAGGTGCATGAAAAAGCACTGGAACGCGGAGTGAAGGTGGTTGGTGCAACGGTACATTTTGTAGATGAAGGAACCGATACCGGTCCGATCATTTTGCAGAAAGCAGTTGAAGTGGAACAGGGAGATACCCCGGAAGTTCTGCAGAGACGTGTAATGGAGCAGGCAGAATGGAGAATTCTGCCAAGAGCCATTGATCTGATCGCAAATGGTAAAGTTAAAGTAGAAGGACATCGTGTGACGATCGAGTCATAGAGGATAAAGGAGCAGTGTAAGATGAAAGTATTAATCGTTGGAAGTGGCGGAAGAGAACATGCAATCGCATACAGCGTTGCAAAAAAGCGATAAAGTAGACAAGATTTACTGTACTCCGGGAAATGCGGGAATTGCAGAATTTGCTGAGTGTGAACCGATCGGAGCCATGGAATTTGACAAGATCGTAGCATTTGCAAAAGAAAAAAGAGATTGATCTGGTTATTGTTGGAATGGATGATCCACTGGTTGGCGGTCTGGTGGATGAACTGGAAGCCGCAGGTATCCGTACTTTCGGACCTAAAAAGAATGCAGCGATCCTTGAGGGATCAAAAGCATTTTCCAAGGATCTTATGAAGAAATATAACATTCCGACTGCAGCTTATGAGAATTTTACAGATCCGGATAAGGCAGTTGAATATCTGAAGACGGAGGCTAGATTCCCAATTGTATTAAAAGCAGACGGATTGGCACTTGGAAAAGGCGTGCTGATCTGTAAGAATCTGGAAGAGGCTGAAGAAGGCGTGAAAACGATCATGCTGGATAAGAAATTCGGTACAGCCGGTAATGAGATGGTTATAGAAGAATTTATGACAGGAAGAGAAGTCTCAGTACTGTCATTTGTAGATGGAAATACAATCAAAACGATGACTTCCGCACAGGATCATAAGCGTGCAGGTGATGGAGATACAGGTCTGAATACAGGAGGAATGGGAACATTTTCACCAAGTCCGTTCTATACAGAAGAAGTAGATGACTTCTGTAAGAAATATGTATATCAGGCAACCGTTGATGCTATGAAGGCAGAAGGAAGACCGTTCAAAGGTGTAATCTTTTTCGGACTGATGCTGACAGCGGACGGACCGAAGGTTCTGGAATACAATGCCAGATTCGGAGATCCTGAAGCGCAGGTGGTTCTTCCGAGAATGAAAAATGATATCATTGATGTAGTAGAAGCTTGTATTGATGGTACGCTGGATCAGATCGATCTGCAGTTTGAAGATAATGCTGCAGTATGTGTTGTTCTGGCAAGTGACGGATATCCGGTGAAATATGACAAAGGACTTCCAATCAGCGGACTGGAGGAATTTGACAGGCACGAAGGCTATTACTGCTTCCATGCAGGTACGAAATTCAACGGTGATCAGATTGTGACCAATGGCGGACGTGTACTTGGTGTGACAGCAAAGGGAAAAGACTTAAAAGAAGCAAGAGCTAATGCCTATGCGGCAACCGAATGGGTAAAATTCGATAATAAATATATGCGTCATGATATTGGTAAAGCGATTGACGAAGCATAAAAAGTACGAAAAGAGTATGAAAAGAAGAGCTTACGATTTAGGTTGTAAGCTCTTTTTAATTGTGTTATAGTATCCATATAACAAAAGAAAAAGACAGATAACAGGTGATGAGATGTTGATAGAAATTGATTTTAACAGCAGCGAGGCAATCTATGTACAACTGCAGAATCAGATTATCATGGGGATTGCAACAGACATGATTCGGGAGGGAGATACCTTACCGTCTGTCAGACAGCTGGCGGATACTGTGGGAATTAATATGCATACGGTGAATAAAGCGTATTCGATCTTACGGCAGGAAGGGTTCATCCAGTTGGACAGAAGAAGAGGAGCCGTAGTCGCCATTGATGCGGACAAGGCACAGGCAATGTTAAAACTCAGGGAAAAGCTTGCGATATTACTTGCAAAAGGATGCTGCAAGAATATTGGAAGAGAAGATGTGCATGCATTGGTGGATGAGATATTTGACGAGTATAGAAGATAGGCAGAAAGGAACAAAAAGGCATGGATTATACAAGGCAGGCTAAGGAAGTGCTGAAGATTGCAGAAAAAAGTGCGAAGGAGATGGCACACCCTTATGTAGGAACAGAACATCTGCTTCTGGGACTCAGAAAGGTGTATACCGGCGTAGCGGCGCAGGTTCTGGGAACGAACGGGGTAGATGAGGAAAATATACAGAAAGTGATGTCCGAACTGATCTCTCCTGCAGGTGAGATGCCAGGCAGAAAGAAACCAGAATACAGTCCGAGACTGGAATATATTCTGGAAGACAGTAAGACAGAGGCAGAACAGTTCCGCTCGGAAGAGATTGGAACAGAACATATGCTGACGGCACTTATCCGTGATATGGATTGTGTTGCTGCAAAGATCCTGACTACGTTAGGTGCGAATCTTCAGAAGATCTATCAGGAAATATTTGAAACTGTCGGGATCGATCCGAAGATGTATCAGGAAGAATATGGACCGGAAGAGGGGAGAAAGAACGGAGTATTGGATCAGTATGGTACCGATCTGACAGCAGAAGCAGAAGAAGGAAAGCTCGATCCGGTCATCGGAAGAGAAGAAGAAATCGGACGGCTGATGCAGGTCTTAAGCAGACGCACAAAGAACAATCCCTGTCTGGTCGGGGAACCGGGTGTTGGTAAGACAGCAGTCATCGAAGGGCTTGCAACACAGATTGCAGAAGGCATCGTGCCGGAAGGAATCAGGGGAAAACGTATCTATACCATGGATCTGGCAAGTATGATCGCCGGATCAAAATACCGCGGAGAATTCGAAGAACGTATGAAACGTCTGATTCAGGAGGTGAAGGCGGCAGGTAATATCATTCTGTTTCTGGATGAAGTGCATACGATCATTGGTGCGGGTGGTGCAGAAGGAGCGATGGATGCGTCTAATATTCTGAAGCCGTCACTTGCAAGAGGAGAACTGCAGCTGATCGGTGCCACAACGATCGTGGAATACCGCAAATATATTGAAAAAGATGCGGCACTGGAAAGAAGATTCCAGCCAATCACGGTAGAAGAACCAGATAAAAATCAGTGTCTGGAGATACTGAAAGGTCTGCGCTCCAGATATGAAAAACATCATAAAGTAAAGATAAGAGAAGAAGCACTGGAGGCAGCAGTCAGCTATTCCAACCGCTATATCAATGACCGTTTTCTTCCGGATAAGGCGAATTGATGTTGTGGATGAAGCATGCTCAAAAGTAAGCTTGCGTGGATTTAAAGTACCGGAAAATGTATATAAACTGGAAAAGGCACAGACGGAACTTGCAAAGGAACTGGAAGAAGCAATTCAAAGCGGCAATATCATTGAGGCATCCATGCTTCATAAAGAATTAAAGGATGCAGAAGAGAAATCAGAACAAATCAAGAAACGTATTCATAAGAAGAATGATGCAAAGCATCTGGAAGTAACGGAAGAAGATATTGCAGAGGTCGTATCACAGTGGACGAAGATTCCGGTAAGTCGTCTGGCTGAGTCAGAAAGCACAAGGTTGAATAAGCTTGAACAGACACTTCATAAGCGTGTGGTCGGGCAGGATGAAGCGGTAACAGCAGTAGCAAAATCTATCAAGCGCGGAAGGGTCGGACTGAAAGATCCAAAGCGTCCGATCGGTTCGTTCTTATTCCTGGGGCCAACAGGAGTCGGAAAGACAGAATTATCCAAAGCTCTTGCGGAAGCTCTCTTTGGAGATGAGAATTCTATAATCCGTGTAGATATGTCGGAATATATGGAAAAGCACAGTGTGGCAAAGCTGATTGGTTCGCCTCCGGGATATGTCGGACACGATGACGGCGGACAGCTTAGCGAACAGGTGAGAAGACATCCGTATTCCGTTATCTTGCTCGATGAGATAGAAAAAGCACATCCGGATGTGTTTAATATCTTTTTGCAGGTGTTAGATGACGGGCACATTACAGATTCACAGGGAAGAAAGGTGGATTTTTCGAATACTGTGATCATTATGACATCTAATGCCGGAGCACAGTCAATCATCGATCCGAAAAAGCTGGGCTTTAATACAAAAGAAGATGCCGCAGGAGATTATAAGCGGATGAAGAATAACGTTATGAATGAAATCAAGTTTATCTTCCGTCCGGAATTTTTGAACCGTATTGATGAAATTTTGGTATTCCATCCACTGACAGTTGAGCAGATGCAGAAGATTGTGGGATTGATGTGCAGAGAACTGATCAAACGTGCAAAAGATCAGCTTGGAATCGATCTTACGATTCGTGATTCTGTGAAAAAGCATATTGTAGAGACTGGTATGGATAAGAAGTATGGGGCAAGACCACTCAGACGCGCTGTACAGAATCAGTTAGAGGATAAACTTGCCGAGGCAATTTTAAGTGGGGAAATCAGAAGAAATATGAAAGTTGTTGCCGGAATCTCTAAAAAAGAAATTAAATTTACGGCAAAGACTACAAATTAAAAATATTTTATTATATAATAGAATGAACGAAAGAAGAACCTTAGGAGGACAAGAAAATGGCAGCAGTGAAAGAGCTTTTAAGAGCTGAAACAGACGGTACACTTAGTTTTGGAGATTATACATTAGACAGCAAAACTAAGTTAGACGGATTCGAATTTCAGGGGGATATTTACAAAGTTAAGACGTTCAAAGAGATTACAAAATTAGAAAAGAACGGAATGTTTGTATACGAATCCGTACCGGGAACTGCAGTAGAGAATTTCAAGGCAACAGAGAACGTAGTTTCGTTTAAAGTATGTGGAGAGACAGATTTTCAGTTTACACTTGGAATGGAAGCGGATGCAGAGTATGTTGTATACATGGATGATGTGAATATCGGAGACATGACAACAAACTTAAGTGGAAAAACTCAGCGTAAGTGCAGAAGCAGATCCGGGAAAAGAGATTGGAATTAAAGTCGTAAGAAATAATGGCAAAAATAAAGAAAAGTATATATTTCTGTCAGAATTGCGGACATGAAGAAAGCAAGTGGCTGGGGCAGTGCCCAATGTGCAAAGAGTGGAATACATTTGTGGAGGAAAAGGTGAGTACTCCGGCAGCCGGTGTATCCAGAGGCAGCAGTGTGGCAAAGAAAAAGAGTCAGATTGTGACTTTATCCAGTGTATCAACGACAGATGAAGAACGAACAAAAACCGGAATAAAAGAATTAGACAGAGTATTAGGCGGGGGAATCGTACAAGGTTCCCTCGTGTTAGTAGGTGGGGATCCTGGAATCGGAAAATCAACACTGCTGCTTCAGGTGTGCCAGAAGCTGGCAGCCAGGCAGAAGAAGGTGCTTTATATTTCCGGAGAGGAATCATTGAAGCAGATTAAATTGCGTGCAAATCGAATGGGAGAATTCGCGGATAGTCTCTTTTTATTATGTGAGACGAATCTGGCAGCAATTCAAAGTGTGATTGAGAAAGAAACGCCGGATGTTGCTGTGATTGATTCGATTCAGACAATGTATAATGAAGAAGTGTCATCTGCACCGGGAAGCGTATCCCAGGTGCGGGAATCAACAAATGTACTGATGCAGCTGGCAAAGGGGCTGAATATCTCGACTTTTATCGTGGGACATGTGACAAAGGAAGGAACGGTTGCAGGCCCGAGAGTACTGGAACATATGGTGGATACAGTACTTTATTTTGAAGGCGACAGGCATGCATCATACCGGATACTCCGAGGAGTGAAGAATCGTTTTGGATCAACAAATGAGATCGGCGTATTCGAGATGCGCAGAGAGGGACTATGCGAGGTAGAGAATCCTTCGGAATTCATGTTGAGTGGAAAGCCGGAGAATGCAGCCGGATCTGTGGTGGCATGTGCGATGGAAGGCACAAGACCGATGCTGATGGAGATTCAGGCACTGATCTGCAGGAGTAATTTCGGAATGCCGAGAAGAACTGCGGCAGGATTGGATTATAACCGTGTTAACCTGCTGATGGCAGTTTTGGAAAAGAGGATGGGGCTTCCATTATCCAATTACGATGCTTATGTCAATATTGCCGGCGGGATTCGTATGAATGAACCGGCAGCTGATCTGGGCATTGTAATGGCTATTGCTTCCAGTTATAAGAATAAACCAATCGCAGAAGATACGATCGTATTCGGAGAAGTTGGATTAAGCGGGGAAGTAAGGGCTGTATCTATGCCCGAGCAGAGAGTTGCAGAAGCTAAAAAAGCTAGGATTTAACGACTTGTATTGTGCCATCGGTTACATTGAAGTCCATTGGGAAAGTGGACGGAATCGAAGTGATCGGGGTCAGTAGCGTGAATCAGGCAATGAATTATATTTAGAACCAGTGGGGACGGAGTTTTGTGGCTTTTTTAGTGTCCCCACTGGTTCATTTTTTTATTTATTGTTATGTGGTATGAGAAAACTATACTATATGAGCTTTTTTTGATAACTGTTTCATACATAAAGAACATGATGCATAAAAGACTCCCAGATAAATCGGAAAGAGTGTAATACCTATGGATCTTGCAATAATGCCAAAAAATGGAGGCATCAGACAAGTTCCAATATAGGCAAACGCCATCTGTACTCCAATAATCGACTGAGATTTGTCCGCACCAAAATGTGCGGGGGTTGAGTGAATAATGGATGGGTAAATCGGTGCACATCCAAGTCCGATGAGGATAAGTCCGGTTAAAGCAATTGTTTTTCCAAAAGGAAAAATCATGGCGAGGACACCGATAAGTATGATCCCTTCACCAAGATGGATCATCTGTGAGTCATTTAGCTTAAAAGTAATGAAACCGCTGATACCTCTGCCTACAGTAATTCCAATAAAGAAGAGACTTGCGAATCCAGCTGCTTTCTCTGAAGAATAACCCAGGTGCAGAACGAGATAACTACTGGCCCAGAGAGAGGATGTCTGTTCGATTGCAGAGTAACAGAAGAAAGCAAAAATGAATTTCTCTGGCGCCTGGATCATGAAAATCTGCTTAAAGTCAGGGCCGCAAGTACAGACGGAACTGGAATCAGGTTGTCCGGTGTTTCCTTTGTTCTGAAATTGCTTCCAAAGAGGAAGACTATGATAAAATAGCAGTAAGTCCAATCTGGAAAATGGAAATGTAGCGGTATCCCATAGACCATCCCTGCTTATTAGATAAAGCATATCCCATAATATAAGGTCCAATGGAGGCACCGACACCCCACATACAGTGCAGCCAGCTCATATGCCGGCTTTCGTAATGAAGTGCAACATAATTATTGAGTGCTGCATCAACACTTCCACCGCCAAGTCCGTAAGGAACTGCCCACAGACACAATGCAATAAATGAATGGCTGACAGAGAATCCAATCAAAGCAACAGCAGTAGTAGCTACACTGATGGCAGTGATTTTACCTGTACCAAGTTTTTTGGTAAGTCTATCATTTTGCAGACTAGATATAACGGTACCGGCGGCTATGATCATGGAAATGATTCCTGCGTAAGAAACGGGTACATGAAAGACCGGATACATGGAGGGCCATGCGGAGCCCAAAAGTGCATCCGGAAGTCCGAGGCTGATGAATGCCAGATAGATTACGGCAAGTAATAAGTGAAACATATAATAGTAACTCCTTCCTTTTATATAAGAAGAATCATAAAAGAAAAGATAGACAGTGTCAAGAAAGGAAAACAGGCAATTTATATAGAAATAAGCAAGGGAAAAGAATAAAATTGTCTGAATTGTCTAAATTGAAGAAAATATAAAAACAATGTTGACAATTCAAACGCCCTTGTGGTATATTAATCTAGCTGTCGCGTTAGACAAGGCCGTGAGGTAACAGAGTCGAAGCAGAAGATGGCGGGAACTGATTACGGAAAAGCAGAAAATGCCGGATCATAATCAGAAATCTTCGGGAATTGTTCCTGAAAAAAAGAATAAAATAACAGTTGACAAACACAACTGCTTGTGATATTCTTAATAAGCTGTCGCTTGAGACAAACGAATGTTTGAGAAAGAGGTGGCAGACGGACAGCTGAAAAGCTGGTCGA
>ENA-OPYU01000682-OPYU01000682.1-human-gut-metagenome-genome-assembly--contig:-NODE-682-length-12910-cov-1.676211_pt1 | contig 12910 bp, 20 predicted proteins | sample MGYA00242637_ERZ504482 | MGnify/ENA primary metagenome ERZ504482 (study PRJEB26092, sample SAMD00036237) | human gut metagenome | host: Homo sapiens | study: EMG produced TPA metagenomics assembly of...
GGGAATGCTTGTAAATACGCTTGGTATCAATCTGATTGGACAATTGGTTACTATTCCGCTTACAATCATCTTTGCTTTATTTATTAATGAGATTGCACATGAAAAAATGAAGAATTTGGTAAAGACAGTAACCTATATGCCACATTTTATATCTTGGGTTGCTTTTTGGAAGTATTGTAATTAATTTATTGGCTTCAGATGGAGCAATCAACCAGCTTTTATTAAAGCTTGGCATTTTAAAAAATCCAGTTGTATTTATGGCAAAACCAGATTACATTTTGGGCGATCAGTATTATATCAAGTTTGATTAAGGAAATTGGATGGGGAACCATCTTGTATACAGCAGCAATTGCCGGAGTAGATCAAGAAATGTATGAGGCCGCAGAAATTGATGGAGCAGGACGCTATCGCAAGATGTGGAGCATTACACTCCCATGTATAAAGGGTACAATTGTAATTATGGTAATTTTTGCAGTAGCGGGTATTATGAATAATAATTTTGATCAGATATTCGTTTTGCAAAATTCCTTTAACCTAGAGCGAAGCGAGGTAATTGATACCTATATTTATAAGGTTGGTCTGCAACAGCTGCAATTTGGTATGGCATCAGCAATCAATATTTTCAAGTCAGCGATTGCACTTGTTTTACTGTTTATTGCGAATTTCGTTTCAGGAAAACTGACAGGTAGTGGATTGTTCTAGGAAGGAGGGAAAGACAATGGCAAGAGAAAAAAATGTTACATTCAAAAAAGAAAAAGTGAAAGATATTTATGATTAGATTGTACATTGTGATGACATTTATTATGTTAATTACACTGTATCCGATGTGGTATTCGGTTATTAACTCATTGAATTCAGCAGCAGATCTTTCCAAGAACGGATATGCCTATCTGTTACCCCGTGATTTTACATTGGATAGTTGGAAAGCAGTTGTAAAAGATGGAGAAATTGTTCGAGCATTTGGCATTACTGCTAGCAGAACGATTTTGGTTACATTTTTTTCAGACACTGATAACAGCAATGTTTGCATATGGTTTTTCTAGAAATAATCTGATTGGAAAAAAGTTTTACACATTGTTGGGATTTACTAGTATGTATTTAAGTGGTGGTGTAATTGCTTACTTTATTCTTTTCAATTATTTAAAACTATATAATTCCTATTGGGTTTATATAATTCCGAACTTGTTTGGTGGATTTTATAATGTTATTATTTTACTGCAAACTTTAAAGGAATTCCAGATTCCCTTTTTGAGTCAGCAAGAATCGATGGATCATCTGAATATCGTGTATTCTTTAAGATTGTTTTGCCACTTTCAAAACCGGTACTCAGCGCACTTGGAATTTTCACTGCAGTGGGTGTCTGGAATGATTATACAGCCACATTGTATTATACACGATCACCAAAACTTCAGACATTATCGTATTATTTGTTGTCTGTAACAAAATCGAGTAAGGCGGCAGAAGAGCTTCAAAAATCAATGGATGTTGGAACGGCTGCTAATATTCGAAATGTAGTATCATCAGCATCGAACTATAAGACAATTGAGTTGGCCTGCATGGTATTTGCAGCACTGCCGCTTATTGTTATCATCCATTTCTTCAGAAGATTTTTTGAGAAGGGGTGATGGTTGGTTCCGTAAAGGTTAAAACTTTGCAAAAAGAAGGAAAGACATGGAAACAAAAATGGAAAAGGGGTTTCCGGCACCGTTGTTTCGCGATCCTATTTTTGATGGAGCATCAGACCCAACGGTGATTTGGAACAAAAAGGAAGCGTGCTACTATATGTTTTATACCCAGAGGCGCTCTACATCGGTGCAGGTTGGATTTTCATCAATCCATGGAAGTAAGATTGGAGTGGCAACGTCAAAAGATAAAAAAGGCTGGCTTTATCGCGGTACATTAGAAAATCTTGATATTGAGCATGGTCATAATACCCTTTTGGGCACCAGAGATTTTGGAGGCAAATGGAACATATCATATGTATGTATCATATATTACAGGAATCCCAACAACATGGGAGTATCCAAGACACATTCTCCACTATACATCTGAAAATCTTTGGGACTGGACTTATCAGTCAACATTGCAGCTGTCATCTGAGCGCGTGATTGATGCATGTGTGTATGAGGTTTGTCCAGGTGTTTACAAGATGTGGTATAAGGATGAAAACCATGACAGCCATATTTATGCAGCACAGAGCACTGATCTGTATAAATGGGAGGTAGTTGGAGAGGAAAATTTCTGACTGTTCACAGGAAGGACCGAATGTATTTGAGCTTGGTGGAAAGAAATGGATGATATGTGATTGCTGGAAGGGTCTTTCAGCGTATGTATCAGATGATTTTATTAATTGGAAACGTTGCCCAGGTAATCTTCTTGTAGGGCCAGGCAAGGATCCATCTGATCAGACAAATGGTCATCATGCTGATATTCTAGTAGGAAAATGGTGAAGCAGAGATTTATTATTTTACGGGACAGTATCCAGAAGACTGTGCGGATGTAGGACTTCGTGCATTGACTGCTGTGCAGGGGTGTAGGCTGTATGCAGAGGATTATAAGCTTTGCTGTGTGAGATGATCGGGAATTAAAAGAAAATTTTTGACAAATACTTGATTTTGCCAGTGGAATATGATATACTACCTCTAGGCAAAAGATGTTATCACGATCATGATTGGTCGTCAAAACGAAAACCCCCAGTGTGCCAGCACTGGGGGTTTTCTATTCCGTTTTTAGAGCAGGAGGATTAATCCTGAGGCTAGCTACCGCCTATATCTCTTCGTCCAGCCATTTGCAAATGTAGTAGGCAACTACGCCATTGCCAAAACAGAGAGAATTAAAACGAATGCTGATCATAATCGAGCATGATTGGGTCACCCCCTTCCTCTAGCCTGTATCCGGGGGTGGTAGCTGTATGAGTATAGCATAGAGGTTGAAAATAGTCAAATATTATCGAAAAATATACTATCTAATGGATATAATGAGTAGGACACCAGCAGGGACTGAGAAAGAGCCAGCGTACCCAATAAAAAGACCAGTATCCCTGTCCCCGTGGTTCCCTAAGCTGAAATAATTTAAAGGAGTAAGATTGTATGCTGAGTACTTTTTTATGGTGATCTGAAAGGGGCCGTGTATAATACGGCAGCTTATTTTAAATATGATTATGAAGATGATTGGATTGTGGATCCATTTGTTAAAAAAATGATTGAGGATGTAGACAAATCTGCTGTTTTGGACAGTGGTGTAATTGATAGTCCTGTGTTGGGAAAAATACCACCAGTAGGTCTATCTGGTGGGTCAAAAACACTTATTCTTGTAAAGTTTGAAAAAGATAAAATATTTAATGCATCTACTTGTGGTGACAATTGTGCTAAATGGTTGTTCAAAAATTGCAGAAACAGAAGACCGGACAATTAATTTACACCATTAATGGATTTTGGAGACGAGAAGTTTAAGATTCATATCGCAAATACAGACCAAATTGTACATTCTATGGAAGAGCTTGTGTCGATAGCTGGAGAATTTGTCTGATGGAGGATTTGTGATATGAAAGGGAAATACAGAGTTGTTGTGTCTACGAAACGCTTAAAATATGATTTTGAACTGCATAGGAATCTGACAATTATTCAAGGAGATAGTGCAACTGGAAAGACGACTATGATAGATATGATTAGAGAATTTGTCAATAATCCATCTGGTACTCCAGTTGAACTTGTATGCGATAAGAAATGTTTTGTCTTGGAAGGTGCTTTGTGGAAAGAACAATTGTCAGGAATAACGGATAGCATTGTGTTTATTGATGAAGGAAATGAATTTATTAAAACAACAGAATTTGCTGATGAGATTCAAAAAACGGATAACTATTATGTAATTGTAACACGAGAGTCGTTGCCTTCATTGCCATATAGTGTTGAGGAAATTTACGGAATAAAAATCATCTGGAAAATTATGGGACTTTAAAGCAGAGCTATCACGAATTTTCATCAATTATATGGCGCTAATACGTATGAGAGAAATATCAACCCAGAAATTGTAATCACAGAAGACAGCAATTCAGGATATCAGTTTTTGACAATGTATGTAGGGAAATAAATTAGGCTGTGAATCAATGAATGGAAAATCGAATGTGTTCCATTACTTGAATAAGCATAAGGATGAAAAAATTACTTGTAATTGCAGATGGGGCGGCATTTGGGTCAGAAATACATCGTGTATTACGTTTGATAGAAAACAGAAGAAATGTAGTACTGTATTTGCCAGAGTCATTTGAGTGGATGATTTTGAAAGCTGGTGTTCTTAAAAACAGTCAGGTGGAGAAGTTGGTCAATGATCCGTCTGAATTTGTAGAGAGCAGTGAATATTTCAGCTGGGAGCGCTTTTTTACGGCAGTGTTGATTGAAGCAACAAAGGATACGTATTTGGCATATGCAAAGAAAAAATTTAAATCCTGTTTATCTAAATGAGCCAATTAAGAAATCAATTTTGGATCAAATGGAAAGAGTTAAATTTATAATGAAGTGCCAATGATTTTGAATCAGAAAATTAGTAAGCCAGAATAATGGTGTGCAGAAAATGAGATGTTTTCTGCACGCTGTTTCTTTTGTTTTGCTTTTAAATCCTTGAAAATACGTGTTCAATGTGATACCATGATATCATGTCAGAAACATAAGAAAATCAAGAGATATAAAGGCTTTTGATGCTTTTTGTGCCTGACTGCGATTGCAAAGAAAGGTCAAAAAAGATGGAGTTTAAAAAAGGAAAATGGATCAGGCAAAGCAAAGCGGCAGCGATTCTTCTTTTAGTAGTAGCAATGCTGCTTGCGATATATGGAAGCTTTGCTGCGTATACTAAACTTTAACAGCGTCAAACGAGTTGTATCGACAGGAACGCAAAGTGATACCATGTTTGGTTCAAATTATTTGACGCTGATGAATTTAAGCGATACTAGCATTCCAGTCAAGAGAATTTCACTTGCAGGAAATGATAATAATTATACATTTACAGTACAGGTTTGCAATTATGTGTGGGGCGATGAGTCTTTGTACAATCCAGACCAATCTCTTATAACAATGACAGCAGAGCTAATCTCAAATGGATGGAGGCTCTCTTCCAGAAAGCTGCACGAGCATAAAGATGAGAGGCACACCTTTTAGTGCTGATGGAAGGTGCGATTTGGGTAATCAGACGCTAGATACAGGAGATGCCAAGACAAATGAATATAAAATAGAGATTCCAACATTTTTGAAGGATAAGATAAAAATTAAAATTATTGCAGAGCCGGGAAAATCTTCAAAAGAAGCTGTTAATTTTCAGAAGTTAGCGGCAATACTTTCTTTTGCGGATTATGAAGTAAACAAAAACTGGACAGGTCATTTTATTGACTCACAAACAGAGCGAAAACCAGATGATTATGATGCTTTTAATTATGAGATATCTGGAAATGGTGCTGGAACAGTGACTGTTACATGGAATGATAGACTGCTGCTTAGTAAATGGGCCACGAATGATAAGCAGCAGAATGGTTCTTATACTTTTAATGTTGATGGATCAACAACTGCGATTCAGTTTCAGTTTTATAAAAATTCCAGAAAAGTGGAGTGCGCCAGAAGATTGGGAGGCTCTTGAAAAGTTAGTTACTGTTGATTTTAAAGAGCAAATGAAACAGTAACAGAATAATCAGGGAATTAGGATATATGATAGACTGGCATTATTTTTACAAATATAGATAGGATAGACAAATATGAGACAACAGGTATGTAAAAATAAAAGTTGGAAAAAAGCGTGTGGCGGCAGCTGGAATGGCCATTTGTATGGCATGCACGATGCCTTTTTCTGTGCAGGCTGAAAATGTCACAGAGGAATATAATGTGCAGGAAGATTACAGTACTGAGTCTGCAGCAGAGAATATATCAGACGAGAAATCAGAGGTTCAGTCATATGATATTGAAACTGCCCAAACAGTTAGTCAGGAAGATAGTGCAGCACAAGAACCATCAAAGGAAGAGGTGCAGTTATCACTTCAATTGGTTGCAGTGGAGAATACAGATACCACAACGCCTATTTTAAAGCTTGATGCAGCAGATCAATTATCTGAGAATAAATGTAAAAGATAATAAAATTGAAGTAACAGATGGAGAGGGCTTAATTTTACTGTCAAATGTAAAACCAGAAGACTATGCTGATTATGCGATTGAGTTAATAACAACAACAGGCTGGGATCTTACGGAAACCAGTAAAGGTGGGTGGAAAAACTAGTACGGATGGAACAACTGATATATCTGGAACAGAGTATAGTTTCCTAGGTCTGGGAAGTGACGATAATCCTTACGCGGGCACGTTTAGGCTGGATCAGGGAACCGCTGCCACACAGTATTCTATAGCAACATCCCGTTCTCTCTTTAATGCGCTTTCGACAAAAGCAACCTTTAAAAGTACGATTCCATTTAGCATTGCTGAAAAAGAGTCTAGTACAAAAGAACCGCTTTTAGCTAAAACATTGAAGGCTAAAAGCGGTGATAGCACACAGGAAAACTCTGCTTTAATATGTAATATCGTACTGAGAGATCTGAATTCAGACAAGATATCAAATCCAGTCATCGGTGGTCTGATCGGTACAATGGAAGAAGGAACGAGTGCTGACATCACATTTTACAAACCAGTTTACAGGTGATCTAAAGATAAGCGGTACAGATCATGTTGGCTTATTTTGTAATACGATGCAGGCAGGTTCTTCTCTGACGGCAACTTTTACAAGTGATCAAGGTGCTGGGAAAATTAGTGTTGAGGCAACTGAATCTGACAAGGATGCAGGCGGCTTTGTAGGTCATATGGAAGCAGATGCCAGTTTAACTGTTGCAGGTACATCTGTATCATCAGTTGCTTCTTCATCTGGAAATGCAGGAGGTATTGTTGGATCTTCTGTAGATGGAAATGTTACCGTAAAGGTAAGTGAACAAGGTACCAATAATTTTCAATTTGCTGATTCAATTACGCTATCATCAGGCAGTGACAAAGCAGCAGGTGGACTTATTGGATCATATTCTATTGCAAAAGCAGAGAAAAACTTTGACCTTTCTTCATATCAATTTACGAAGAGTACGATTACTGGCGGCAAAAATGCCGGTGGTTTATTTGGTGAACTTGAAAATTACAAATACAGCAGATACTGCTGGTATTTCTGTCTCTATTTCAGGCAATACAGAAAATTTTGATAACAATACAAAGACAATCACAACAGAGGTGTCTAATGCAAATGTTGTAACTAATTATGGTGGATTGATTGGAAGCTATCAGTCATCAAATATGAAAAAATACACTTACAATAGAGAAAACTGCTATTGCTACAACAGGAGGAGAAAAACTTAATAATGAATCTTCCTACGGTGGTGTTATTGGCGAAATTAGTGGCAACAGCTATGTGGCAATAGAAAATGTATATGCTTCCACAAGCGATATGAAGTTAAATGGTAAGGCAAGCTTTGGTGGCCTTGTAGGAAAAATGAAAGATGGTTTTCTTAATGTAGGAAATGTGACACTTAGAACAGCTGAAGGCTTTGATCTTGCAGGATATAGTACAAATACAGCTAATGATGTTGAGGGACGTGGTGGTCTTGTGGGACATCTTGTAAAAGGTGTGCTGCGTCTGCATGGAACGACCGATTTAAGTGGACAGAAAATTACAACTGCCTATAATCACGTTGGTCAGATAGTAGGAAACAATGGTAATGGTTTAGTGTATGCTCTTGGTAATGGAAATGCTTTATCTGAGAATGGAGCTGGATGGAGTCTTATCCGTTATAATGGCACAGATAGAAGCGGCTCTGATATAGGTAACTGGGGGGCCAGTTGTGCGTTTTGGCACTAACTTGACGGAAGCTAATGATAGTGCTAATGATGGAGCATTAACTTTTGATCAGAAAGCACATACAGTTACAGTAAATAATGGAACTGGTGAAAATATAAGTAGTGCAAATGCTTTTGCGGCATATGTGCTGGCATTTGATCTTTCAAGTGCATATACAAATGATGCAAACTCAGCTTTGCAATTTAAATATAAAATGAATACAGAGAGTAAACAGAGTGTAACTCTCAATGGAGATATAGACCTTACTGGCACTGGTATTTTAGGTATTGGTAAGGACAGTACTGAGAAATATGAAAAAGCACAGACATTTACAGGAACTTTTAATGGCGGTAGTCACACGATTACATTAGACATAGGATCAATTTATGGTAATGGTATTTCAAAAGAAATAGTACGCCTAACGCAGCAGGGCAGCTTTACGCAAAGAGGAGTGATCAGAGAGATGCACATTATAGTCTGGCGCTGATTCCGTTCACTACTGGTGATGTGACAATTCAGAATCTTACAATTGCGGGAACTGTTGCCTGCAGAGTTCCTCAGAATGTAAATGAGGAAGAAAAATCAGATGATATCAGATATCCGGCATTCGTCTCAGCGGCAATCGGTTTGGCAGGCGGGATTACAGCTTTTAAAAATGTGACTGTTAATACCAAAGTATCTGTTGCAGAAGAAGCTGTTTCAGCAAAAAGCTCCACGTCTGGCAGGCAGGCTTCCTGGGAAGATGTGAAAGTAAGGCATTGACCTTTCAGAATTGTACATGGGGAAGTGAGTCCACGCTTACGGATGAACGTACTACCGAGAATCAGAGAATTGGTGGTCTTGCGGCGGAAGTAATGGGAGGCTGTGAAGTGTCGGTTGACGCTTGTACATTAAGCGGTTCCATCACATCAAAATCTACTTCCAATGCTAAAGTCGGTGGTCTGATCGCAGTCAGCAGGGGCGAAACACAGAAAGATAACAGTAATTCTTACACATCAGTAGACACAACGATTAAGATATCAAATCTTCAGGTGAACGAAGAAAAAATTAATACTAATGGTGCAGACAAAACCAGTGGTGGACTTCTTGGCTATCAGTGGAAGAATACGAATGTGGTTTTTGCTGCATCTGTGGACAATACTACAGCCAGCGAAAGCGGAGTCACGATTTTCGGAGCCACCTTGAATGCAAATGCCCAGTTTGGCGGTCTGGTATATCAGGCAACCGGATACTGGAATGCAACCGCTGCGAACAGCATCATATTTGGAAAAAAAGGAAAGTACAACAACATTTACCGGAAAATCAACGCAGGATACGCCAAGTGGTCTGTTGGTTGGAACCGGTCTGATCAAAGTGGCACAAAGTGAAAATGTAGAGTCTGCACTGTATCTGGAGGCAGGTACATGGGGAGAGGCAGCTGATGCTGCTTATAAGATTAACAGCGGTGCAGTAACACTTAATATTGACGATTCTGCGTATTTTGATGAACTTGTTGGCATCACAAAGTTTAATGATGCTGGAAATAGCAATGCAGTAGTTTCATTGGCAGTACGTGGAAGCGATGGAAAAGCAGCGAAGATTGATATAGGTGAAAAGTTAAATACTTACACTGGCCAGATAATAAAACAAATTATAAAATGGCCAGACAAGATATTATTACAATTTGGACAGCTATAGAAAAGATAATCAAGATTTGAATCTCGATAGTGTTTCAACACCGGAAAATCTGGTTTTATGGAGTGTGGCTCAGTATGCAGCACCAAATATCAGAGGGTGCTTCAGACGGGGTGCAAAAACGGATATTACAATAACGGGTGAAAATTGATCTGACAGGCTATTCATATTATCCTGTTACACCGATTGGAGCAGTAAATCTGGGAACTAACCAAGGGAATACTACTACGAGTTTGAACTTTGATTATGATGGAATGAATGAAAAAGAAACTGGAAATAAAACGTTGTATGATTCAGAACATCAGCATTATTTGATGCAGCATGGACTATTTTACAATGCTTATCGAAATATAGCAGTGAAGAACACTTCCTTTTCAGGTACGGTAGGAAAAGAGCCTATAGAAAAAGACGGCAAGACATATAATTCAGGTGCGTTGATTTATGGAAGCGTGGTAGGAGATCCAGTAAACTACATAGTTGAAATTACGCTGAACAAGATGACGCTGGCAGGAATACGTGTGACAGGTGTAGAGAAAGATACTGTGACATATGCACCGCTTCTGATCAATCAAATGGAGAATGCAGTCAAATTAACAGTGGATACACTTTCTACAGACAAAGGCTATACGACAGAAAACAATTCAGATAAAACTGTCTATGCAGCAACGAGTCTTATTGGTTATGTAGGAAATAACATTGCAACAAAGCTGACACTTTCATTCTCAAATATTGCACTGGATGGTCGTGTTGATGCGGGTACAGCTAACGCTACTTCTGTACATAATAATGGTAAGGTTACAGTAGAATATAATACAACACATACCATTTTTACAAATGCAACACTTCTTGAATCTTTTATGTATTCTTCAGAGGGTTCTGGTACATATAACTTTAATAGTACTGACAAAATGGTTACATACGGTGTAGAGCTTACAAATGCAGGAAGCATTGGACGTAACCCAGATAAGCAGTATCAGTATTATGATGGGGAAATTTATATAACAGATGAACAACAACGTAACGGAAGTAAATGAAGATTATGTAAAGGAAAGATATAAAGACACCAATTTTATCCGTTATGTACATACACAGCAGAACATTAATGCTAACCAGTACGAACTTGATATAAATCAAAAGACTAGCGGTCTTTTAAAAGGCTGTGGAACATATGGTGATCCTTATATTATTGAAGATGCGCATCAGCTAAGCTCATTGGCAGCCTATATTGAAAAGCCAGAGAGCATTAAGCAATTTCAGGCTGTGTTTAATTCAAAGGTATTGACTGATAAAAAGCAGACAGCTGAGAGTTACCATTTACAAGGTGAAACAACTAGTGATGCGACAGGAAATGATATTATATATACATGGGAAAATAACGTCTGGACAAATAGCACAGAGGGAAGCGAAAAATTGACAATGATACTGCAACGAAATATCTGTTAAACGCTTATTATAAGATTGATAAGGATATCACACTTTCAGCTGAAAGCTTTTCAGGACTTGGCACGAAAGTAATACCATTTAGCGGAGTAATCGTTGGTACGAATAGTACTGAGGTGAAAATTATTGGCACGAACAGCAATAAGGATAGCTTTGGTGGATTAATTGCATACAGCCGCGGAAGTGTAGTAAAAGATCTGAAAGTTGATTATACATCGGCAACTATTCAGATGCAGGCAGATACTTTGCCAGGAACTACCAAAATCCATTCTTTGGCGGTGTAGTTGGTTACTGCATGGGCGGGGATACAATCATTGATCATGTGTCAGTAAAGTATGATGTGAATTCCGTGACGTTTAGTGGAACTTATCCACAGATGATTGCCGCAGGCGGCTATGTAGGTCTGGTCGGCGGTGCAACCCATGTCACAGAAGAAACGGACTACGAAAAGACTGGCGGTGGTGTGGTATTTAGAAATATGGATGGAACATCCAATACCTTTACGACTGCGTGCGCAGATGCGGCAGCGGCCAATAAAACAGTGAATATGGTAAAGGCAGATGGCACAGCCGATGGAAAATCAGCATCAAACGGTGGAAATTATTTTATCGCAATCCATATGTTGGTCGTGTACTGGATGGCTATGCCTGTGCGGAAGGATGCACTGTAAATAACACGGATAAAAAATCTATACCATTCCGACTTTGACAGCAGGAACAAATGACCTTCAGGTAAGCGAAGCAAGTGGAAGCCTGAATGTTACTGTAATCTCTGCCCAGGGATTGTGGCTGCTTTCCGCGATTGTAAACAGCGGCGCAGGGGCGATGGACTCAGGTGGCAGTTACACCGATGTGGACGAAAGTCGTAGATGCTTATCCAATATGGTTAAAACCACGTACTGCATCCTATGAAGGAATTGGAACAGTGACAGGTGCTGCGAATCTTACGGATGAAGCTTATTGGGGCGGAGTTGCAAGTGCTGCAGGCAGCGATACGGCAAAGAATCGCGTGTCCTATCTGGTGAAGAATTATACCATAGGAACAACAGCTGCTCGTTTGGCTGGGAAAAGTACTTCGGCTGATACCAATATTCCGGTTATGCTCACGTTTGCAACAGACAGCATAAATATGAGCGACTACGGAAATGGTTTCCGGGGAATCGGTTCCAGCTATGGAAATAATAAGAATGTTTGGCATAGTGACTGCAGTATTCCTGAAGTATATCGCCGCAATCTGGTAATTAAGAGCATAAATGCTGATCGGAATGCAGACACGGTGATTACATTAAATATGAATCAGAATGATTATCATACGGAATACAGCAATGGTGTGTGGAAAAATCAGGGTGCCGGACTGTTTGTGGATTTTCACTTTACAGATGGATGTAAGGTAAATCATCTTAAGATATCAGGAAACATTAAGCTTGGATTATTTGATGAAAAGGGTACGTTAACGCATGTGAAAAAATGGAGACAAGGATATGCATATTGGTGTGGGCGGTTTTGCTGCAAGAACGGCCAATTCCGCTGGTACGGTATCCTTTGATGGTCTTCATCTGGAAGACATAAACGTGTATGGTGGGACTATGACGGGTGGAGCCATTGGTTATATCGATGGATATAGTGAAAAGAGAAGGAATGTATCTTTATCAACAACTGGACGATTCAGAACGAAAATGTAACAAAATGGGTTAATTACGATGGAAGTACAGGTGGATTAGTAGGCTGGAATGTAGGGCATGGTCAGTTGACGATTACTGGAAATGAAGGCGGTTCTGAAATGTGAAAATGTGAATCAGTTATCGGTTACTACACATGCGCAAAGCTTTTCTACAGCTGCTGCTGGTGGTCTTGTGGGTGCGAATGATTACAGTTCCGTAAAAGTAGAGAATGTAAGAGCACAGAATTTGAGTGTTTCAGGTAAGAATCTGCGAGATCTTGGTGGTTTGTTGGCATC
>ENA-OPYU01000684-OPYU01000684.1-human-gut-metagenome-genome-assembly--contig:-NODE-684-length-12893-cov-5.678443_pt1 | contig 12893 bp, 15 predicted proteins | sample MGYA00242637_ERZ504482 | MGnify/ENA primary metagenome ERZ504482 (study PRJEB26092, sample SAMD00036237) | human gut metagenome | host: Homo sapiens | study: EMG produced TPA metagenomics assembly of...
AAATTCAGGTGTGTAACTTTGTGACATAATACTTCCTCTTTTCTCTGTAAGATGATTATATCTTATTAGCCACTTCTGTTACAACTTTATTATAGCACTTCAATCCTGGAGTTATTAAACAAACGAAAAGTAATGTGTTTAGAAGAATTAGAGGCAGAACTACTAGCCTATGGGATTTCTTCCAGAACAGGAAGAGATGCAAGAAAGCAACTGGAAAACAGATTGAGCTACGACTGGTGTCAGGGAAGAAAAACAGTTGCATTAATCATAGAATAAAAGATGACATTGGCAAAAAACTACTTTGGCATTGGCAGTCTTTATAGATACCTTTGCCAGCCGCCAATGTCAGAGTAATTACAAATAGATGATAGTTAAGGTCTATTTTAATAGGTATTTTCATAGTAATGGACAAAGAGAAAAGGGAGGTGGGAGCACCGCTATGAAGAAACAAAAACTGAATTATCGTTTTCATAATCCGAATACTGCGGAAGTGACCGCCGATTACATATTAAAAGTATTTATTGAGGTGAATGCGAAGAAAGTTGAACGAGTTATGCAGGAGGTAGCTGAGAAGAGTGCAGAAGAGGACAAGCAGGAAGCAAAATAAAATTCTCTATTCTTAATGATGAAAAATGCAGAAAAAGGAATTACAAAGAAATATATGAGAGAAAATCTCAAATATAGTTTACAAAACTAAAAATAGAGTATAATAAAGAGTAGATAAGATAAAATCTGAAATGGAGGTAACGATATGTTATGTCAATTTACAGTTAAGAATTTTAAAAGTATACGAGATGAGATGACTTTTGATATGCAGGCGGCGGCTATTTCGGAGCATGAAGATAAAGTGATAATGGATAAAAATGGAGAGCAGTTTTTGCCGGTTTCTGCAATATATGGTCCAAACGGTGGTGGAAAATCAAATGTCTTGGAAGCATTGCATACTGTGGCAGCAAAAGTGTTACGCCCGTTGTATGCAACAGGAGATAACGGGGAACGTGTTTTTCTTCAGAAAAAATTACTGATTGAGCCCTTTGCGTTTTCAGAAGAAATGAAAAGTGAACCGACAGAATTTGAAGTTTTCTTCCGAACAGAACTAGCAGAGTATAGATATATTCTTCATGTGAAAAGAGAGATTGTTGTATATGAATGCCTGGATCGTGTGAAAATTGGATACGGGAAGACGTTCAGCTCTTTTTGAGCGAAATGCAGAGGAAACAATATTAAAGGGTGTGTTTGCAAAATTAAAGATTAGTGATGAACTTTCTGAAACATTACCATTATTATCTTATTTAGGAATTACCTATAAGAAAAATGAGGTGGTAAAAGACGTTTTAGAATGGTTTGAATACGGCATTGATTTTCTAAACTATGGGAATCCGATTGAAGAACTTCGTATGGCAGTATCAAATTCAGAGGATGTAAAGCAGTTAATGTTGGATATGATTCAGGAAATGGATTTGGATATTGTGGATTTCCGAGTTGTGAAAGATGAAAACGATCGAATTGATGTGTATACAAAACATATGGTAGAGGGATATGAAGCAGAACTAAATTTGTTTGATGAATCCAGCGGTACGAAGAAATTGTTTGGGTTAATGCCATTTATTGCTGACAGCTTATTATCCGGAGCAACACTGGTAATTGATGAACTAGATGCAAAAATCCATCCTGTGTTATTACGCCATATAATTATGATGTTCAATGACATGAGTATCAATAAGAAAAAGGCACAGCTGATTTTTACATCTCATGATTTATCTACAATGAATAGTGAGGTATTTCGCAGGGATGAAATCTGGTTTGTGGCGAAAGGAAATGCACAGAATTCTCAATTATATTCTCTTGTAGAGTTTAAAAATGAGAAGGGCGAGTCTGTTCGTAAAGATGCCAAATTTGATAAACAGTATCTTGAAGGTAAGTATGGTGCAGATCCATACCTCAGAAGAATTATAGATTGGGGGAAGGTTAATGCCTAAGAAAGCCAGAACAGAAGCGTGGAGAAAGAAGCGCCGCCAAGAGCATTTGGAAATGAAAAAATACAGATATTACAATTTTTTGTGAAGGTCAGGAAACGGAACCGAATTATTTCCAAGGGTTCAAAAATGGATTGAAGAAAATCCGATTTACAAAGACATGGTTTTGATTGAAATAGAGCCTTGTCAGGCGGAGACCATGCGTGTGATCGGAATGGCAGAAGAATATGTGAAAAAGAACCGACTTCAAAAAGGGCAGATATGGTGTGTGTATGATAAAGATAGTTTTCCAGCGCAACATTTTAATGGTGTGGTTGAACGTGCTGAGAAATTGAATAAACAGAATCCAGAGTTACAATATCATGCGGCATGGAGTAACGAGTGCATAGAGTTTTGGTTTCTTCTGCATTTTGCATATTATACTTCAAACAATCACAGATCTGAGTATAAGAAGTTCCTTAATGAGAAATTTCAAGAACTTGGGATTGGTAAGTATGAGAAAAACATGTATAACATTTTTGAATTGTTAATGGAGTATGGAAGTCCTAAATTAGCGATACGATATGCGAAGCGAATTATAAAAGAGGGACAAGGGAAAACACCGACAGAGATAGCACCGGGAACGAAGGTTTATGAGTTGGTGGAGGAATTGGCGAAGTATTTATCGGATGAAGTAAGAGAATGCTATATATAAGGAGATAGTTATGATTAGGTTAAGTGAAAGCGAAATGAGGAACGGTACAAAAGAAGTGTTAGAATCATTTGAACATTGGTCCAGACGTATTATAAATGATAAATTTGTTGAGAAATATGGGAGTGATTATTTTAATTATAAACTTGCAAATGGTGAAAATCTTATAAAAAAACGATATTTTACGATTAGTCGAGGATAGAATGAATGACAATCCAATCCGTTTTCCAAGAAAAATTGATGCTATTTTGATGGAAGATATAGCATATTTTTTCCTGTAAAGACAATTTCTACCAAGAATTTTTCAAGAGTATATTGGAACGTGATTTTTCTGGACAAGATGAAGTTAGACGGAAATTAAATATATTAAAAGATATAAGAAATAAATTATATCATGGTAATGCCATATCTTATAGAGAGTCTGAGAAAGCAATATGTTATTCGCATGATTTTGTTGATTGCTACAAAGCATACTATGTAGACAATGGAAGAGAGAAAGAATATAATGTCCCTGTCTTTACTAAGGTAGAAGATTCATTAGGGCGGTGTGGATATAGAGATGAAACAAAATGGGAAAAGATATCATTACCATTTGAAAAACGAAAGTTTCGACCAGGAGAAGTATATAAAATTTGGGTTGAAGTTGATGAAAGTTTCCCAGAAGACTTTTATGAAATCACATGGACAATGAGTGATAAAAAAGTGGCAACAGGAAAGGAATTTGTTTTTGTTCCAACGGTAGAGATGGTTGCTTCTTGGCCGAGAGTGAATTGTACTTTAACAACAAAAAGAGCATGGCATAAATATAGAAGTTATGATGATGAATTTAGTGTACACATCGGAGAAATATTACCGCCGATAGAAGATACATATTAAAATGTAGTTTGTTTTAAAAAAGTATAAATTAAAGGAAAAGTAAATTGATTTGTAGAGGATTGTTGAAGTGAATTCAATAATTCTCTCTTTTTTCTGTTTACGAATCTTTATTTTGATATATAATATAGATGTAACAGAAAACAAATTTAATACAGAGAGGTGACACTATGAAGATAGCAGCATATTGTCGTGTTTCCACAGATAAAGCCGACCAGCTTAACAGCTTAGAGGCACAAAAGGAATTTTTTTCCGAATACACTCAGCGTACCGGAGATGTCTTAGTAAAATTATATGCGGATGAAGGTATTTCCGGAACGAAAATCAAAAATCGTAAGGAATTTCTTCGTATGATGTCTGATGCGGAAAAAAGGAATGTTTGATATGGTCGTTGTAAAGGACATTTCACGTTTTGCAAGAAATACCGTAGATCTTTTACAGAATGTTCGCAAGCTGAAAGCGTTAGGTATTGAAACACAGTTCCTTACAGCGAATATGACAAGTATGGGAAATAGTGAGTTTGTTCTCACCATCTTTGGAGCATTGGCTCAGGAAGAAAGTGCGAATACGTCTAAGCGAGTGAAATTTGGAAAGAAACTAAACGCAGAAAAAGGACGAGTTCCTAACATTGTGTACGGATACGATAAAACAATCGGAGACTATTTCAATCTTGAGATCAACAAAGAAGAATCAAAGGTTGTAAAGCAAATTTATAAGTGGTACACAGAAGAAGGTTACGGTGCTGCCAAAATTTCAAATATGCTGAATGAAAAGGGATATCGGACAAAGAGAAATTGCAAATGGAGCCAGAATGCTATCTGTCGAATTTTGACCAATGAGATTTATACGGGAAAGATTATCAATGGAAAGCAGGAAATTAGTGATTTTCTGACTGGCCAAAGAAGAGAGAAGGATGAGACGGAATGGCTTGTTGTGGAACGTCCGGAGCTTCGTATTATAGAAGATGAAGTGTTTGAAAAAGCACAGGAAATTCTTCGTGGAAGAAACGATGCATTCAATCTGAATCATGAGCGACAAAGCAACAAATATCTGTTTTCTACATTGATTAAATGTAAAGAATGTGGCTGGTCTTTCCGAAGAACAGTTCGTACTTACAAAAATACGTATGTGCGTTGGGTTTGTTCCGGAAGAAATGGAAAAGGAGCAGATAGCTGTCCAAATAAAACTGCTGTAGATGAAGAAGAATTGATTCAGGCTTTACAGGAATATTTTAATCGGGTCTTCAGCAAAAAAAGTAAAGTGATTGACTATGTTGTGAAAGAATTTCAAAGAGTGTACAAAGCAAAAGATGAAAATGCAGAGTATGAGAAGGAACTGAATTTGCAGATTGCCAGATTGCAGAGAATGCGACAGAAATATATGGATATGTATACCGATGATTTGATCTCCAGAGAAGAATTGAATGATAAGTTGGGTGGTACTCGCCAAGAACTGGATCGTTTGGAAAATGAATTGAAAATGGTATCTAGCAATTTGACAAAAGGAGATCAGATGGAAAAAATCTTGAATGATACCTTTAAGCAGATTGAGGATATTACAGATGTTCATGAGATGACCAATGTACAGTTAAAGAGACTGATCAAGAAAATAGAAGTAGACAAAGATGGAAATGTGGATATTTACCTTCGTTTACTAGGCGATTTGGGATTAAACGAAAGCATTTTAGTGGAAGAAAAATGTGAACATAAAACAGCTCTAAATAGTAACAACCAAACACAAGGATGTGACAGAAAGATTACTTCAGGTTCGGCCGATACTGGCGGCAAAGGCGCGAAAAGTGTTGGATATGAACAAATCAGAGCGTCACATACGCGGTGGACTGGCTACAAAGGAAAAATATTTACACCAGCATGAGAAGAACAAGAGCTGACATAGGAATGTGTGCTATAATAAGGAAGAAAGTCAGCAGGTATGCTGAGAATAAAAAGTAAGATACAGGAGAAGCTAATTGAGACAAGGCAAAAAACGGGCAAATACGAGGCACCCTGAAACGCAGATTAATGACAAATTTTCTTTTGACAGCATTGATTCCGGTTTTGATCTTTGCAATTATCTCGCAGATCAATATACAGCAGCGATTAAAAGAAAATCTATCAGACCGAATAAAGAGTAATCTGGATACGGCAGAGAAAAATTCTGGAGATGGTTCTGGATAAGTACGAGACAATCTTATATGATTTCAGCACGGATGAAGATGTTCTGGAAATTGTAAGAGCATTGAACGAGAGCCGGGGGGAATCGTGAGAGTAACAGCACCAGTCTCAGGAAAAAATCTGAGTCATATTTGCAATCAGTTTACCGGAGTGGAAGGGATCACGATACAGTTAAAGACGGGAGAGATCATATATTATGAGAGTCTTTCGTCATTTTCTGGAAGTGAGACGTGGGCAGATAAGGTTGAGATTCCGAAAATAGAACGGGGGGCTGTTTATTTCGGAGATGGAAAGCCAGTGAAGGTTGCTGACAAGAATCATTATATGTTTTATATTGCAAGAAATATTACAGACTATCGTATTATCGAGAATTTTCAGGGAACGGTCGTATTAAGTGTCAATGAGGAGAGAATTCGCAGAGCAATTGCATCGGATATTGGTTCCAGAGAATATCTGCTGAGCGACGATGTGATTGTGAGTGCGCCTGATCCAAAGAAGATCGGGAAGAAGCTCAGTGAGATACAGGATTCCGAAAATTACCAGTATACGACAGCAGATCATGAAATCAGCGGATTTGCAATCTGCAATGAGCAGCCACTTGCGTATTACTGGAAAATGTCCGTCAGTCAATGGATTTATCTGTTTATCATTATCAGCATGACGATCGTGATCATGTTCATATTGCTTCATTTTTTCAGCAGACCATACATTCAGGCGGTAGAATCAATTACCGGCGTAATGAGTTGTGTAGAACAGGGTGAGTTTGATCATCAGGTGAGAGTGAACCCGCATCTGCCTATGGAGATACAACAGATCAGTTCAGGATTTAATGAGATGGTTGCACATCTGGAGATGTTGATTGCAAAAGTAAAACAGGCGGTTCTGGATCAGAAAAATGCAGAATTGTCAGCCCTGGAGGCACAGATCGATCCTCATTTTCTCTATAATACGCTGGATACGATCAACTGGAAGGCGATTGAAAATGAGCAGTATGAGATTAGTGGAATGGTTGGTGCACTTGCGGACATTCTGCGTTATACAGTGAAAAATGCAGGAGGAACAGCGAGTATCAGCGAAGAAATTGCCTGGCTGAAGCAATATATTATGCTGCAGAGTGCAAAATTCGGAAAGCGTCTGGATGTAAAGATTTATATGCCGGAAGATGTGAAGGAATGCAGAATCCACAAATTGCTTTTACAGCCGTTTGTGGAGAATACGATCAAATATGCGTTTGCAGATCAGGAAGAGTGTGCTTTGAATATCCGCATGAAGAAAAGCGGAGAACAGCTGCATATTCTGATCCAGGACAATGGACAGGGAATGGATCCGGACATGGTAGCCAAACTTAATCAGGACGAGTGCGAGATGGAAGGACATCTTGGAATTGCAAATGTAAGAAAGCGCCTGAAATTGTATTATGGGGGACAGGCAGCATTATATTTTGAAAGTGAAGTTGGAAACTATACAAAAGTACATTTATTTATACCCATAGAGGAGGAAACTACATGCGTATTGTAGTGGTTGAGGATGAAGCGCCGATTCGTGAAGGAATGGCAAAGCTTCTAAGCAAGATCAATCCGGAATATGAGCTGGTAGGAAAAGCGGCGGATGGGGAAGCCGGCTATCAGCTGATTCGTGAACTGAATCCGGATCTGGTCATTATGGATATTCGGATGCCCAAAATGGATGGGATTGCCATGATGAAGAAATTGCGGGAGGAAAATATAAAATGTAAAGCCATTATCCTTTCGGCATATTCGGAATTTCAGTATGCCCAAAAGGCGATTGAACTCAAAGCAGACAGCTATCTGCTGAAGCCGATTAAGATTCCGGAATTGAAAAGTGCCTTAAAACAGGCAGAGAGAGAAATCTCAGAGGATCAGGGGACAGAGCAGATTTTTCCGTGGAAAATATTATGTTGGCCTGTATGCATGGTCAGGTGCGCCAGAATTCACAATTAAATAAAACAATGCAGCAAAATACGGTGTTTCTCTGGAAGAACCGGCAGAACTTTTTGGTGTGTGGCTAGGGGACAGTTACAGAAAACAGAAGTCGTTGACCAGGCAGATTTTGGAAACGGTGGGGGATCACGCTATACATTATAAGTCCTGCATTTTGGAATCCGACAGCTGGCAGCTGTTGACGATGGTGATTTATCAGGTGAAAGACGGAGCGTCCCAGAAAGAGCGATTTGAAAAGTACGTTGTCCCAATGGTTTGCAGTCAGCTGGAAACTCCGGTGGTCTGCTTCTGGAAAACGGTAGAACGGCTGTTGGATATGCCGTCTGCATTGCAGGAAATCCGTGTACAGAGAGAATGGAATCTGATGTTTCCGAAAGGAACACTGATCAGCAACGAGTTGATTGAGCAGCAGCATCCGGTACCGTTAAAATATCCTGTGGAATTGGAAGAAAAGGCAAAACAGGCGGTTTTACAGGAGAACAAAAAGGAATTAAAAAAATGTTTCTGGGAACTGGCGAACTGCTATCAAGAAGAGTTTCATACACCGACAGATATCAAACAGGCGATCATTCATTTGAGCCTGGCTGTATTCGGAATCTATAAGGCAAAAGTTTCGGTTGAACTGGATCTGGAAGTGCAGAATATCCTGCAGGAAATTACAGTAGCAGTGAGCTGGAATCAGCTGGAAGCTGCATTGAAAGCCTTTTTCGGTTTGTTTGAGTTTGAGACGGAAGAGGAAGGCGAGGAGACAAGTGTTCTGGTAAAACAGGCGAAAAAAGGCTGATCCGCAAATATTATGATCAGGGGAATTACACTGGAGGAGATTGCGAATAAGCTTTATGTATCGGAAGAATATTTAAGCGCACAGTTTAAAAAAGAAACCGGAAGTACTTTTACCGAGACAATCCGCAAATACAGGATAGAGAAGGTAAAGGAGCTGCTTTTAAATACACATTTGAAACTGAATCAGATTGCGGAGCTTGCCGGATATTCAGATCCGAAATATATGAGTAAGGTATTTAAAGAGGAAGTTGGGATGCTTCCAAATGACTTCAGAAAATCGGTTCATTAAAAAAATCTCCCTTTTTAAGATATTTCACCCTGTTTCTTTTGACAGAATGTGATAACCTCGTAAGAGTGAAACATGGAAGGCATCATAGGAAGACATCAGTATAGATAGAAGAGGAGTATTTATGATGAGCGAAATGTTAGTTAGCTTTAAAAACCCCGAGGAAATTCTAAATTTTGTAAATACAGTGGCAAAGTATCCATATGATATGGATATGAAGAGAGGAAGATTTGTGGTAGATGCAAAATCTATTTTAGGAATCATGAATCTCGGGCTGAACAACGTGATATCACTGCAGGTTTACGGTGATCATTGCGAAGAACTGAAAAAGGAAATCTCCCGTTACGCTGCCTAGCGGCAGCCCTCCTAAATATGATGTTAGATGAAAATCTGACTCCAAATTCCCCAAACTAAGCAAACCTAAGGGAGAGAATTCCAAAGGCCGATGTACGAAAGTGCATTGGCCTTTTCAGTATACAAAGAAATAGAAAATAGAAGAAATGAGGATAGAGAAATATTTTTCAACACTTTTGTCCGGTTATCCGTCTTATAAGTGAAAGGCAAAAGAAAGGATCGCAAGGTATGATAGAGGAACTGTATAAGAAATATTATGAGGAATTGATCAATTGGTGCCATAGTATGACAGGAAACCTGTATACCGCGGAGGAACTGGTGCATGAAGCTTTCTTGCGCGCAATGCTTCATGAGGATACCTTATCCACGCTGAAAGAACAGCAAAGTCGCTCATGGTTATATCGAACTGTTAAAAATTTATATGTAGATCGTCTCAGACATGGCAAGAAGGAAATCATCTTGGATGAGTTTTCGCAGCCACAAATAGATTCTGAAGAACTGGTTCGATTAGAATGGGAGAAGCTGCTGGAAACTTTACCGGATCTGGAAGGAGTAATTTTTTCGTTACGTTACTTGGAAGGGTATAATTCCAAACAAATTGGAGATATCCTTTTGCTTTCACCAGGAACGGTCCGATCCAAACTTTCTTCTGCACGTCAACATTTAAAAAAGAAATTTTAGGAGGGAACAAATATGTTTGATAAGAAAAAACTATGTATTAAATTGTGATATCTGTGATGCCAGAAAAAATGAAAGAAGAAGATTACAACAACTATAAAAACATGATAATCAATGCAGATATTGTTATCGTCAGTACTTCCAGTAAAAGTATTTTAAATCGTCTTCCTGTCACGATAAATCAAGATTATACAATAGAAATTGCAGATGATGTTGAGACAGAGTTAAAAGTAATCAATGGATCGTATGAAATAACAGATTCTATGGTTGTTCAGGAACATACATTGTTAATCGTAAATGGAGCCCTCAATATACATTCAGGTACAAAAGAAATTTTAGAGAAATATGAGAAAATTCATGTGAACGGTTCTGTTCGATGTGCGGAAAGTATTTCGGGTTATCTGACAAAATTATCCGCAAGTAATTCCGTTTCGATCTATCCGGATGACTGTATGATATTAAATGACACATTCATTGTAGATAAATATTTCCCTTTGAGAGCAAAAGAAGACAACAAATATTATGTAAAAGACAAAGTAATTATTCAGGATAAATCGGTAGATATGCAAAAGCTAGTCGAAAAAATGTCCGGTTTGTTACAGAACAGTTGATCATTCCGGAAGAAATGGTGGAATCGTGTATCGAGCTATTTGATGAAAAAGTGAATTTTGTAGTCATCCCTGCAGGAATGGCACTTCATTATGGAGATGCAGTTTTAAATGAAGAATTACTGAAGAAAGAGGGAGACAGCATTTATGTGTACGGAAATCTAAAAGTACCGGAAGATGTCAAATTAGATACATTAGATGAGTGGATTTCAAAACTCATGGTAAAGGAAACGGTAGTTTTGATGAAAAATCAAGAAGCGTCATTTAAAAAGTTAAATGTGGACTATCAGAGACTTGAATTTGAATGGGAGGGCAGAATCATTGAAAATAAGCCTAATATTAGCATAGATAAAATATTGCTTGAAAATTCTTCAGATCAAGTTCTTGTAAGAAATATAGCCACTGTAAAGATTGCACAAGATGTAACGCCGGAATTGATATTAAATTACCTCAGGATTCAAAACTGCGCACAGGTATTGTGTAATGAAGAACAGAAAAGTGTGATTGTAGCCATTTCGCAAAATGTAGCGCAACTTGGAGAAGCTGATGGAGAAGAGCTGCCTGGTAAGAATATCGGAATTCAGGATCTGCTCTTTGCGAAAGTGATCAATGCAGACAGCTATATCCTTTGATCAGACAGATTAGAATTAGAGTATTTGAAAGTAAAACTGGTGAAACTACAAGAAAAGAAACTTGTAAATTCAGAAGTGCTACATTATAATAAAAATACTAGGATAAACATTAGGAGGAAACATTTGTGAAAAACGAATTAGTAATCGTACTCGATTTTGGCGGGCAGTACAATCAGCTGGTTGCAAGACGCGTTCGAGAATGCAATGTATATTGTGAGATTTATTCTTACAAAACAGACCTTCAGAAGATCAAGGATATGAATCCAAAAGGAATCATTCTGACAGGTGGTCCGAACAGTTGCTATGAGGCAGACTCCCCGACCTATACAAAAGAATTGTTTGAACTTGGAATCCCTGTATTGGGACTGTGTTATGGAGCCCAGCTGATGATGCATGTACTTGGTGGTGAAGTAAAACGTGCAGATGTCAGAGAATATGGAAAAACTGAGGTGTTGATCGATAAAGCCTCTTCAAAAGTATTTGAAGGCGTGTCAGCATCTACAATCTGCTGGATGAGTCATTTTGATTATATTGCGCAGATCGCACCGGGATTTGAGATTACAGCACATACGGCAGACTGTCCGGTAGCAGCCGCAGAGAATGCAGAAAAACAGCTGTATGCGATCCAGTTCCATCCGGAAGTACTTCATACAGTACAGGGAAAAGAGATGCTCAGCAATTTCGTGAGAAATGTGTGCGGATGTGCCGGCGACTGGAAGATGGATGAGTTTGTAGAAAACTCAATCAAAGAGATTCGTGCAAAAGTAGGCGACGGAAAAGTATTGTGTGCACTTTCCGGCGGTGTGGATTCTTCCGTGGCAGCAGTTATGCTTTCCAAGGCAATCGGAAACCAGCTTACCTGTGTATTCGTAGACCATGGACTTCTTCGTAAAAACGAGGGAGATGAGGTAGAAGCAATCTTCGGACCGGAAGGTGACTATGACCTGAACTTTATCCGGGTGAACGCACAGCAGAGATTTTATGAGAAACTTGCAGGAGTGACAGAGCCGGAGCAGAAGAGAAAAATCATCGGAGAAGAATTCATCCGTGTATTCGAGGAAGAAGCGAAAAAGATTGGAACGGTTGATTTCCTGGTACAGGGAACCATTTATCCGGACGTAGTAGAAAGTGGTCTCGGCGGTGAATCCGCAGTGATTAAGTCTCACCATAACGTAGGAGGACTCCCGGATTACGTAGATTTCAAAGAAATTATTGAGCCGCTTCGTGATTTGTTCAAGGATGAAGTAAGAAAAGCAGGTCTGGAGCTCGGACTTCCGGAGCGTCTGGTGTTCAGACAGCCGTTCCCGGGACCGGGACTTGGAATTCGTATTATCGGAGAAGTAACAGAAGAAAAAGTAAAAATCGTTCAGGATGCAGATGCTATTTACCGTGAAGAGATGGACGCAGCAGGCATGAACAAGACAGTCGGACAGTATTTTGCTGCATTGACAAACATGAGAAGCGTTGGAGTTATGGGGGATGAAAGAACCTATGATTACGCAGTTGCACTTCGCGCAGTCAATACGATTGACTTTATGACAGCAGAGTCAGCAGAGATTCCATGGGAAGTACTGCATAAAGTGACAAGCAGAATTGTCAATGAAGTAAATCATGTGAATCGCGTAGTGTATGATCTGACGGGAAAACCACCTGGAACGATTGAGTTTGAATAATATATTAGAGCCAAGAAATGCCTATTTTACGGGCTTTCTTGGCTCTTTCTATGTCCGTTGACAATCAAATGACAATACTTTTTTAATATGATTGTAAATAATTTCTTCTTATTTAGCTGGGAATTGACTCTTCCAGTCTAAATATTCTTTTTCTGTAATCTCTTCATTTCTGAATTTCTGGTACATATCAGCCCATGTTCCAAT
>ENA-OPYU01000685-OPYU01000685.1-human-gut-metagenome-genome-assembly--contig:-NODE-685-length-12888-cov-2.765065_pt1 | contig 12888 bp, 12 predicted proteins | sample MGYA00242637_ERZ504482 | MGnify/ENA primary metagenome ERZ504482 (study PRJEB26092, sample SAMD00036237) | human gut metagenome | host: Homo sapiens | study: EMG produced TPA metagenomics assembly of...
ACTCCGACGAGGAGGGCGGCAGTGACCCGATGCTCAAGCAGGCCGTGGAGGTGGTCATCGACGCCGGCCAGGCGTCCACCAGCCTGCTGCAGCGCCGCTGCAAGCATGGGTTATGCCCGCGCCGCCCGCATCATGGACGAGATGGAAGAAAAGGGCATCATCGGCCCTACGAGGCGCAAGACCCCGCGCTGTCCTCATCAGCCGCCAGCAGTGGCTCGGAAATGCAGATGAATCAGCCGGATGAATCAAAAATTTTTGATTTCGGAAGCAATAGAGCCCTGCTGGATAGGGCGGGCATCATGAAAGAAAAAGGATAACTATGGAGCATTACACCGAATTTCTGCCCCATCAGCCGGGCCGACATGGAGGACCCGGGGGTGGGACCAGCTGGACTTCGTGGTGGTGGGCGGCGACGCCTATGTGGACACCCCAGCTTTGGCACCGCCATCATCAGCCGCCTGCTGGAAGCCGAGGGCTACAAGGTGGGCGTGCTGGCCCAGCCCCGCTACACCGACTGCGAGGACTTCAAGCGGTTCGGAAAGCCGAAGTACGGCTTCTTCATCGGCGGCGGCAACGTGGACAGCATGGTGAGTCACTATTCCGTCGCAAAGATCCCCCGCGCGGAGGACGAGTATTCGCCCGGCGGCAAGGGCGGCGCACGGCCCGACCGCAGCGCCACCGTCTACACCAGACTTGCCAAGCAGGCATACCCTGACCTGCCCGTCATTCTGGGCGGTCTGGAAGCATCGCTCCGCCGCTTTGCCCACTACGACTACTGGCTGGACACCGTCCTGCCCAGCATCGCCGAGGATTCCGGCGCGGACATCATCAGCTTTGGCATGGGCGAACACCAGACCGTGGAGATCGCCCGCCGCCTTGCCGCCGGGGAGCCGGTGGAGAGCATCACGGACGTGGATGGCACCTGTTACATGACCGACTTCGACCATCTGCCCGAGCGCTACGTGGAGTGCGCAGGCTTTAAAAAGGTGGCGTCGGATAAGACGGCGTATGCCAAGGCCTGCCGCATCCAGATGGACAATCAGGACGTGGTCAGCGGCCAGATCATCGTGCAGAAGCAGAGCGAAAAGTATCTGGTGCAGAACATCCCCGCAAAGCCGCTGGTGCGCGGGGAACTGGATAAGGTCTACGCTCTGCCCTACACCCGCCGTTACCACCCCCATCTACGAGAGCATGGGCGGCGTGCCCGCCATCCGTGAGGTGCAGTTCTCCATCATCCAGAACCGCGGCTGCTTTGGCGGCTGCAACTTCTGCGCCATCCAGCTGCATCAGGGGCGGCGTGTCACCAGCCGTAGCGCGGACAGCATCGTGGCAGAAGCCGAGCGCATGACTCACGAGCCGGATTTCAAGGGCTACATCCACGATGTGGGCGGCCCCACCGCAAACTTCCGCTTTCCCTCCTGCCGGGAGCAGATGCTGCGGGGCATGTGCACCGGCGGCAAGCACTGTCTTGCCCCCACCACCTGCTCCCACATGATCGTGGACCACAGCGACTACCTGAAGATTCTGCGCCGGGTGCGGGAGCTACCGGGCGTGAAAAAGGTGTTCATCCGCAGCGGTATCCGGTTCGACTACCTGATGGCCGACCCGGACGACACCTTCTTCAAGGAACTGGTAGAGTACCATGTGTCCGGCCAGCTGAAGGTGGCTCCGGAGCACTGTGCCCCCAACACGCTGGCCTATATGGGCAAGCCGCCCATCGAGACCTTCAACAAGTTCAAGGATAAATTCTATGAGCTGAGCAAAAAGGCCGGCAAAAAGGCAGTATCTGGTGCCCTATCTGATGTCCAGTCACCCGGGTAGCACCCTCAAGGATGCAGTCTATCTGGCAGAATATCTTTACAAAAACCACATGCGCCCGGAACAGGTGCAGGATTTTTACCCCACCCCGGCACTGTGAGTACCTGCATGTTCTACACCGGCCTTGACCCCTACACCCTGAAGCCGGTGTTTGTGGAAAAGACCCCCGAGGGCAAGGCGCTGCAGCGGGCGCTGCTGCAATACTACGAGCCTCGCAACGCCGAGAAGGTAGTCAAGGCGCTGAAGATGACCCACCGGGAGGACCTGATCCCCCTGCTGGTGCCCGCCGCAGGCCGCCGCGCCGTGCAGCGCTCTGCCCGCCGGGCCGAAGCCGCCGATGTGACGATCCACAACGATGGCACCTACACGGTACGCCCGAACCAGAAGGGCCATAACGGCAAGCCTGCCCACGGCCAGAGCCGTGCCGCTGCACCGACAGGCCGTGCGCCCAGCCCCGGCGCACGCTTTGCGCCCCATTCGGCACCCGCGCGCAAGCCGAAAAAACGATCAACAGAAAGAGAACACACGTGGAAAACTGGAAGAGAAAAGTAAACGCGCCTAAGAAAGGCCTGTGGCAGCGCCTTGCTGCGCTGGCCGCTGCCGCCGCACTGGTGCTGAGCCTTGCGGGCTGCAGCGGGCTGCCGTCCGTCCCGGGCGGAAGCGCCGATGTAGTGCCGAACCCGTCCGCTTCTGCTGCGGCGGCTGTGGATACGGTGGACGCACCCTTGGAGGTGCATTTCATCGATGTGGGTCAGGCGCTGAGTGTGCTGGTGGAATGCGACGGACAGTTCATGCTCTACGACGGCGGCAATGTGGACGACGGCAGTCTCATCGTCTCTTACCTGCAGAGTCAGGGGGTGGAGCAGCTGGAATATGTGTTCTGCTCCCACGCGCACGAGGATCATGTAGGCGGCTTGGCTGCCGCACTGGCCTACTTCCCGGCGTACCATGTGTACAGCCCGGTGACCGATGCCTCCACCAAGTGCTTTCAGGATTTTGTCAAGTACACCCAACAGCAGGGCCTGCAGGTAGAGGTGCCTGCCGTGGGCACGATGTGGCCGCTGGGCGGCGCTACCGTGACCATGCTTGGCCCGGTGGCACAGTACAGCGACACCAACGATACCTCCATTGTGCTGCGCATCGACTACGGCTCCACCAGCTTCCTGCTGACCGGCGACATGGAAAAGACTGCGGAGACTGACCTTGTGAACAGCGGCGCGAACCTCAGGGCCGAGGTGCTGCAGGTGGGCCACCACGGCTCCAGCACCTCCACCAGCTACCTCTTCCTGAACGCGGTGCTGCCGGAAATGGGCATCATCTCCTGCGGCGTGAACAACAAGTACGGCCACCCGCACGAGGAAACGCTGAGCATCCTGCGGGATGCCAGGGTGGATGTGTACCGCACCGACCTGCAGGGCACCATCACCATTGGCAGTGACGGCCAGAACTACACCGTGGGCACCGAGCACTTTGCGGCAGATTCCGCGCTGAACCCCACCGACCCGGCGGCATCCAGCACGGCCCAGCAGGCGTACATTGGCAATGTGAACAGCAAAAATGTTCCATCTGCCTACCTGCCCGAACCTGCCGGCAGAGAAGAACCAGATCCTCTTCTCCAGCTATCAGGAAGCCGTGGAAGCAGGCTATACGCCCTGTTCCAGCTGCATCAAATAAAGAACGAACTCCCACGTCTGCTTCACAGACAGCCCCCTCTGGATGGGCCTTCGACAAACGAAAGTCTACCTTTCGACAGAGGCTCCCTCCTTGAGGAGCTGGCACGGCGTGAGCTGTGACTGAGGGAGTTTTCTTTTATCCGCCGCTCTGCGGGATTGATAAAATCCCACAGGTGCGGTATACTTAAGACCACTTTATTTCAAAAAGCAAGGAGGTGTGGCGGATGATCGGTGCACCGCAGCCGCTGGTGCTGGCAAAACCGGCGGCGATCGATACAGCACAGGCAGCGCGGTATTTCGGGGCCAGAGGGGAACCGGACGACCGCACCATGACCCTGTTGGAAACATGCGCCATGCCGCTGCTGGCGGCGGCAACGCCCCGGGCGGTCTGGCTGGAAGCGGACACGGCTGCCCTTGCCGAAGCAGGCATCCTGCGGGGTGGGGATGTGATGAAGCATCTGGAAAACTGCCCGCAGGCGGTGCTGCTGGCCGTGACCCTTGGCCCCGGCGTGGATGCACAGATCCGCCGTGCCGGTGTGGGAGATATCGCGGCGGGCGTTGCGTCCGACGCACTGGGCAGCGCGCTGGCCGAGCAGGCCGCAGACGCAGCCGAAGCAGAGCTGCGCCAGTGGGCCGCAAAAGAGGGAAAGTATTTGACCGGGCGGTTTTCGCCCGGCTACGGTGACTGGGATATTGCAGTACAGCCGCTGGTGGCAAACGCGCTGGATACGGTGCGCCGGGCGGGCCTGTGTGTGACCGATACCAACCTGATGACCCCGCGCAAGAGCGTGACGGCCATTCTGGGGGTCAGCGGCCACCCGGTAAAGGGAAAACTGGCCGGGTGCGGCCACTGCGTGCTGCGCACCCGGTGTGAGTATAGAAAGAGGGGAAAGACCTGTGCAAGCGAGTGAACTTTTCAAGCAGAGCAATACCGTCCTGCTGGACGGCGGCATGGGCACCATGCTGCAGGCTTCGGGCCTGAAGCTGGGTGCAAAGCCGGAGGAGCTGAACATCACGAACCCGGAGCTGATCGAGAGCATCCATGCCAAGTATGCCGCTGCGGGCAGCCGCATCGTCAACGCCAATACCTTTGGCGCATCGGCCCACAAGCTGGCGGGCAGCGCCTACAGTCTGGAAGAGATCATCGCGGCGGGCATCGCCAACTGCAAGCGCGCCTGTGCGCCCTACGGTGCCCTGACCGCGCTGGATGTCGGCCCGCTGGGAGAACTGCTGGAACCCAGCGGAACGCTGGCCTTTGAGGATGCGGTGAGCGAGTATGCGCGCATCGTCCGGGCAGGCGCTGCCGCCGGGGCCGACCTCATTTTCTTTGAGACCTTTACCGATCTGTACGAGCTGAAAGCCGCTCTGCTGGCCGCAAAGGAAAACAGCGGCCTGCCTATCTTAGCCAGCATGAGCTTTGAAGCCGGCGGGCGCACCTTTACCGGCTGCACGGTGGAAAGCTTCGGCGTGACCGCCCGTGGCCTGGGTGCCAACGCGGTGGGCATCAACTGCTCACTGGGCCCCAAGGAGATCTTCCCCATGGCAAAGCGTCTGGCAGAGGCTGTGCCCGGCGACTTTCCGGTGTTCGTCAAGCCCAATGCGGGTCTGCCCCGGGCCGACGGCAGCGGCTACGATATCACTCCGCAGCTCTTCGCCATGGAAATGAAGCCCTACCGGGACCTGCACCTGTTTGCGGCGGGCGGCTGCTGCGGCACCACGCCGGAGTTCATCAAGCTGCTGAACAGCGTTTTTGCAGGCTGCGTACCCGGCCGTCCGGCCCACAAAATGCCCTCGGTGCTCTGCACGCCGGTGGACTTTGTCAATGTGGACGGCATCACGGTGGTGGGTGAGCGCATCAATCCCACCGGCAAAAAGCGCTTCCAGCAGGCACTGCGGGAAGAGGATATGAACTACGTTCTGGAGCAGGCGGTCAGTCAGGTGGAAGCCGGTGCTCAGGTGCTGGACGTGAACGTGGGCGCACCCGGCGTGGACGAGCCTGCCCTGATGCCCAAGGTGGTCAAGGCCCTGCAGAGCGTCACCAGCCTGCCGCTGCAGCTGGATTCCTCCAATGTGCAGGCACTGGAAAACCGGCCTGCGCGTGTACAACGGCAAGCCCATCGTCAACTCCACCAACGGCGAGCAGGAAAAGCTGGACGCGATTCTGCCCCTGTGCAAAAAGTACGGTGCGGCCATCGTGGGCCTTGCCATCGATGAGCGGGGCATCCTGCCCGCCGCCGAGGACCGGGTGGCCATTGCCCGCCGCATCACGGAGGCGGCCCTTGCCGTCGGCATCCCGCGGGAGGACATCTACATCGACTGCCTGACCCTGACCGCCAGCGCCCAGCAGAAGGACGTTCTGGCCACCGTGCAGGCGTTGGAAGCCTGCAAAAAAGAGCTGGGGGTGCGCACCATTCTGGGCGTGTCCAACATCAGCTTTGGCCTGCCCTGCCGCCCGTACCTGAACACCACCTTCCTCACCATGGCGATGTATGCGGGCCCTTGACCTCGCCATTATGAACCCTTCCAGCGAGGAGATGATGGCGGCGGTGTATGCTTACAACGTGCTGACCAACCGCGATCCGCAGAGCACCAAGTACATTGAGCGGTATGCCGACCATGTGCCTGCATCCGCAGCCATCCGGCAGGCCGCGCAGGTGGTGCCTGCGGCTTCGGCATCCGCATCCGGTGAGAGTGCAGAGCTTACCGGCCCTTACGCTCCACTGATGAAGGCGGTGGAAAAGGGCCTGAAGGGTGATGCTGCTGCCCAGACCAAGGCACTGCTGGCCGAAAAGCAGCCGCTGGAAGTGGTGGACGAAGCACTGATCCCGGCGCTGGACATCGTGGGCGCCAAGTACGAGAAGGGAACGCTGTTCCTGCCGCAGCTGCTGCAGGCCGCAAGTGCTGCCCAGAGCGCCTTTGAGGAGATCAAGAACGTCATTGCCCAGAAGGGCGAGGGCAGCGCCAGCAAGGGCCGCATCGTGCTGGCCACCGTCAAGGGCGACGTGCACGACATCGGCAAGAACATCGTCAAGGTGATTCTGGAGAACTACGGCTTTGAGGTGATCGACCTGGGCCGTGATGTGCCGGTGGAGACGGTGGTGAACACTGTGCGGGAAAAGAATGTGCATCTGGTGGGCCTTTCCGCCCTGATGACCACTACCCTCAAGAGCATGGAGGAAACCATTGCCGCCCTGCACGAAGCGGGCTTGGACTGCAAGATCATGGTGGGCGGTGCGGTGCTCACGCCGGAATATGCCGAGAAGATCGGCGCGGACTGGTACGCCAAGGATGCCAAGCGCAGCGCGGACATCGCCAAGGAATTTTTCGGGGCGCGCAGTAAAAGCAGGAATGCAGGCCAGTAGGAAGCTTTCTCCGCGAACAGCCCGGGACTCCAGTCCCACCCCAACGCTTATGCGCGGGGCCTCCTTTGAAAACACCTGAAAATCTATTTGCAAATTGTTCAAAAACTCCACAAAAAAATGCCACGATTGTCTGGTAACATAAGGGTGCAGTCAGGGAGATGCAAAGACGTCTCCCCAAAGCCGACAAGGGCTTTCACCTGCGGGGGCTGGTGCATCTGACACAGCCCAGCAGGTACTTATTAAAACACTGTCCCCCGCCTATGCCAGGCAATCGCCAACGACGGCGGACAGACTACCAAATCCCTCCTGATCCGCCGCAAAGTTCGGGAGTTCTCATACCGCAGCCAGCACCGCTTTATCCTCCTTTCCACGGTGCTGGCTGCTTTTGTTTTTACCTGAATGCAAGAGAACGATTGGGAATAGCCGCCGCGTGCGCTTTGGCTGTTTTAGCGGAAATTCTATTATAATTCGTTGAGCCTCGGAAAAATCTGCGGATTTTTCCGAGGCTCTTTTTCACGAATAGGATCGAAGCGATATACTTCATCTGAATGTAAAAAGCAAAGCAAGAACGAGTGCGAGACGAAATTGGTTTATACAGTTCGTATTACTTCGCTGCGTTTCGCCCATCTGTTGCTGATCTTATCTGCCAGCAGGGAGCCGCAGGCCCCCAATGCAAGGCCCAGTGCCACGCCGCCCAGAATGTCGGTGGGGAAATGCACATACAGGTACATCCGCGTGAAGCCGATGAACCCGGCCAGCACAAGAGCCGGGACACCGAGCCTGCGGTTCTGCAGCCAGAGCGCAAAGGCAGCGGCAAAGGCGGAGGCCGTGTGTCCGGAAGGAAACGACCAGCCATGGGGCCGGGCCACCAGCGTGAGCATCTCCGGCCGGAGGTCGCAGGGGCGCGGGCGTGCGAACAGCGGCTTTAAGGCGCAGTGGCCCGCCAGCATATAAAGGCCCAGCGCCAGCGCCATGGCCAGCCCGGCCCGGCGGGTGCGCCGGAACGCCAGCAGTACCGCCGTGAAGGCGATCCAGATCTCGCCGTGGGCACTGGCCTGATCGAAAAACACCGCCAGTGCATCCAGCACCGGACAGCGCAGAGCCTGCAAGGCATCCAGAAGGGTAAATTCAAAGGACATGGATAAAGCCTCCCTGCTTGTTGTTCTTGCCCTTATGGTAACATGGAACCGGGCAGAGAATAAGAACAAGGCTTGTACAAAGGATAAACAAATCTTAAACCGGCAGAAAAGATGTCGGATACGGGACAAAATTGGAATATGATGGTGTAATACTACAGATGGTAAATATAAAAGAAGCCCTGCGGTTCTGTGACGTAGGGCATATTGTATGTTTTACTGCATCTGGTCAAGGGTGGGGTAGCTGTCGATGGCACCGTGCTGCTGCACGCTGATGCCGCAGAACTGGTTGGAAAAGGCAAGGTACTCGCAAAGACGGGCACGGCTCAGCTTTTCCAGCTTGTTCCGCGTTACGCCGTCACGTTCCAGCTGCCACAAAAACGAGCCGATGAAGCCGTCGCCTGCGCCGGTGGTGTCCACAGCCCGGACTTTCCGGCAGGGGGGCAAAGCCGTGGGCGGTGCGGGTATAGGCGTGGGCACCGCTGCTGCCGCAGGTGTACAGCACCAGCTGCACATCACCCACAAGCAGCTGCGGCAGGGCGGATTCAATGTCCGCAGTGCCGGTGAGAAATTCCAGCTCTTCGTCCGAAATTTTGAGGATATTGGAAAGCGGCAGGAACTGCAGCACGGTCCCGCGCAGCATGTCGCGGTCCGGCCAGAGGGGGAAGCGCAGGTTCGGGTCAAAGCTGACGATAGCACCAGCTTCGCGTGCGGCGGCAATGGCCGCAAGGTGGGCGTAGCGCATGGGGCTGTCCACCAGTGACACGCTGCAGTAGTGCAGGGCAAAGGCATCGGCGAACCATGCAGGGTCGATCTGCTCCGGAGAATAAAGCAGGTCCGCCGAGGGTTTGCGGTAGAAGCTGAAGGTGCGGCTGCCGTCCTCTTCCAGACTGACGAAGGCAAGGGCCGTGCTGGCCTTATCGGTAAAGGCCAGATGGGAGAGGTCGATGCCGCAGGCTTCCAGCTCCCGTGCAATCTTGTGGCCGAAGGGGTCGTCGCCCAGCTGGCTCAGAAAAGCATCTTTGCCGCCCAGCCGGGCAAAGGCGGCGCACACGTTGGCCGGTGCGCCGCCAGTGCGCGGGCTGAACGAGGGAACCTCGTCAAAAGAACAGCCCACCCTGGACGGGATCATATCGATGAGTGCTTCGCCAATGGAAAACAGTGTGCTGCCGGACATAGAGAACCTCCCAAATTAAGATGCTGGTAATAAAAGACTTCCCCCGGCGAGGGGGATGATTTTGTGACCGCTCCCAGTGTAAGGGCCAGAGCCCGGGCTGTCAATGCTTTTTTGCACGGTACAGGGCGCTTTTTGTGTTGACTTGCACTTTTTGGGGGTGTGCTAAAATATGCCGGTATGCGTAAAAAATGCCATGAAAGGGAACTTGGATGAACCTGACAAAACAGTTCTTTAAATATGTATCACAGAATATCTTCGGCCTGCTGGGCACCTCGTGCTACATTCTGGCCGATACCTATTTCATCTCGCAGGCGGCGGGTACCGACGGCGTGACCCTGCTCAACCTCTGCCTGCCGGTCTACAACTTCATCTTTGCCGTCGGCTCCATGGTCGGCCTTGGCGCGGCCACCCGCTACGCCATCCTCAAGGCGCAGGGAGACGAGCGCTGCCAGCGCTATTTTTCCAATGCCATCTTCTGCGCCTGTGTGCTCAGCGTGCCGTTCCTGCTGGTGGGCATTTTTGCGCCCGGCGGCCTTCTGCGGCTGATGGGCGGTGACGCGGGGATCATGGCGCTGGGCATCCCGTATGCCCGCATCTTCCTTATGTTCACGCCCTTCTTCATGTGCAACTATATCGTGTCGGCCTTTGTGCGCAACGACGGCGACCCCTCCCTTGCCATGGTGGCTACCCTGAGCAGCAGCCTGTTCAATGTGGTGTTCGACTATATTTTCATGTTTCCCATGGGTCTGGGGCTGGCCGGTGCGGCGCTGGCCACCGCCGTGTCTCCCATCATCAGCATTTCCATCTGCAGCCGCCACTTCCTTTAAAAAGAAGAACAGCGTGCAGTTCGTGCGCCAGCGCCCCTCGGCAAGGCTGCTGGGCCAGAGCTGCCAGCTTGGCATCTCCGGCTTTGTGGGTGAGATGTCTTCCGGCGTTACCACCACCGTATTCAACTTCCTGCTGCTGGGTCTGGCGGGCAATGTGGCGGTGGCGGCCTATGGCGTGGTGGCGAACTTTGCGCTGGTGGCAACGGCCATCTTCAACGGCGTAGCACAGGGTGCACAGCCGCTGGTGAGCGAGTGCTACGGAAAAAGCGACAAGGCCGGTGCCAGAAAGCTGCTCATCCTGGGCAGCTGCACCGCACTGGTGCTGGCAGCGGTGCTGTACGGCATCATCTTTGGTGCTACCGATGCGCTGGTGGGCGTGTTCAACAGCGAGAACTCCACCCAGATGGCGCAGTTTGCCCACATGGGCATGCGGCTGTACTTTGTGGGCTACTTCTTTGCCGGGTTCAACATCGTGGCGGCAGGCTATCTGAGCGCGACCAACCGCCCGGTGGAAGCTTCCGTCACCTCCATCTGCCGCGGCATGGTGGCCATCGTGGTCTGCTCGCTGGTGCTGAGCCGCCTGTTTGGCATGAATGGTGTGTGGGCAGCGTTCCCGGCATCGGAACTGCTCACCGCAGTGCTGACCCTGTTTTTGCTGCTGCGCGGTAAAAAGCAGACCGCATAGCCTTTAAATATAAAGCTCCTGTTCGCGCAGAGATTCCTCGGGCGAAAGCCCACTCTGCGCGGCGTGACCGGCCATTGCCCGCCACTGTGCGGGGGATTGGCCGGTTTCTTTTTTTCGAACACCCGGCACAGGTAGTTGGCACCGGAAAAGCCGCACAGGCTGGCTACCACGTCCAGTGTGTACTCCCGGTGGAGCAGCAGCCGCTGGGCTGCTTCAACGCGCACCGTGGTGAGGTATTTGCCCGGCGGCACGCCAATGGCTGCGGTAAAGGTGCGCACCAGATGGCTCTTGGACACGCCCAGCCGTTCGCTCAGCTCCTCCACGCCGTAAAGGCCCGCGTAGTTTGCGCGGATGTCCTCAATGGCGGCCTGCACCAGCGGCGGCAGGGCGGACGCGGCACTGTCGGCGTCAGAAAGCTCACACAGCAGTGCGTAGGCCAACTGGCTGCGGGCACGGCTGTGGGCGGTCTTTTTCCTCAGCAAGGCGGTCCATCAGTTCGGCAGCGGCCGGGCAGGAACCGCCCTTGGCAAGGAAGGGCAGTTCGTGCAGCCCGGCCAGAAACTGGGAAGCCGCCTGCCCGGTAAGCTGGACGCAGAGCAGATGGCAGATGCTTTCCGGCACAAGGGCCAGCGGGGCACGGCTCAGGATCAGGTGCCCGGCAGGCACGGACTGCGGCGGCAAAATGAGCGCTGCACCCAGCGGCAGCGGCCCGGCAGCAGGTACGGATGCAGAGCACTGGCCGCTGGACACAAGGCACACCAGCAGGTCTCGCGGAGAGGTGAGGGGGCCAGACAGCTGCAGATCCTGCACGGAAGCGGGAAAAGCGATGGTGTTCCAGTCAAAAAGCAATATCTGACACCTCTAATCAATAAAATGCTATTTTATATCACAAAATTATCTGTTATTATAGTACCAACGAATGAACACGCCGTCAAGAGCGTGGGAACCTTAAAAATTATGGAGGCAAACGACTATGGCTTCGATCAGCTGCCAGCACATCTATAAGATCTATCCGGGTGCTACCGCTCCCTCTGTTACCGACTTTAACCTGGAGATCCAGGATAAGGAATTCATCATCTTCGTCGGCCCCTCTGGCTGCGGCAAGTCCACCACCCTGCGCATGATCGCCGGTCTGGAGGAGATCTCCAAGGGCGAAATGTACATCGGCGGCCGTCTGATCAACGACGTTCCCCCGAAGGATCGTGATATCGCAATGGTGTTCCAGAGCTACGCTCTGTACCCCCACATGACCGTTTACAAGAACATCGCTTTCGGTCTGGAACTGCGCAAGACCCCGAAGGACGAGATCGACAAGCGCGTGCACGAGGCTGCTAAGATCCTGGAGATCGAGCACCTGCTGGACCGCAAGCCCAAGGCTCTGTCCGGTGGTCAGCGTCAGCGTGTTGCTCTGGGCCGTGCAATGGTTCGTAACCCGGCAGTCTTCCTGCTGGACGAGCCTCTGTCCAACCTGGATGCTAAGCTGCGTACCTCCATGCGTACCGAGATCATCAAGCTGCACAAGAAGCTGGCTACCACCTTCATCTACGTTACCCACGACCAGACCGAGGCTATGACCATGGGCGACCGTATCGTTGTTATGAAGGACGGCATCATCCAGCAGGTCGATACCCCGCAGAACCTGTACGATATGCCTTGCAACATGTTCGTTGCTGGCTTCATCGGCAGCCCCCAGATGAACTTCCTGGACGGCACCCTGATCAAGAAGGGTGAGCTGTACGGTGTTGATCTGGGCGGCGACGTGATCCCCCTGCCCAAGGAGAAGACCGCAGACGGCAAGCTGGATGCTTACGTCGGCAAGAAGATCAAGATGGGCGTCCGTCCCGAGGACATCGACGACGAGCCCGAGTTTATGGCAAAGCACGCTGACTGCCAGCTGGATACTCAGGTGGACGTCTCCGAAATGATGGGCGCTGAGATCTACCTGTATCTGGAGTACAAGGGCAACAAGATGACCGCTCGTGTGGCTCCCACCTCCAAGGCACGCAACGGAGACACCGTCCGCGTTGCATTCGATCCCCACAAGGTCCACCTGTTCGACATCGAGACCGAGCTGACCATCCTGAACTAAAATTTAGCGACGATCATTTTTGATCCTCCTATCATAAGAAAAACCGCCGAAGGGAAGCCTTCGGCGGTTTTTCTTTTGTGTGTTCAGCTTTACGCTTCAATGGACCCGTGCTCTTTTCATT
>ENA-OPYU01000686-OPYU01000686.1-human-gut-metagenome-genome-assembly--contig:-NODE-686-length-12870-cov-2.085851_pt1 | contig 12870 bp, 18 predicted proteins | sample MGYA00242637_ERZ504482 | MGnify/ENA primary metagenome ERZ504482 (study PRJEB26092, sample SAMD00036237) | human gut metagenome | host: Homo sapiens | study: EMG produced TPA metagenomics assembly of...
CTTATCCACCACCTTGGCTAATTTCAGGGGGAAGTTCCTGCATCTCAAAACGGGAAGTGTTCGTATTGGGATTCGGCAACAAACCATGATTGTTACGCGTATCCTTATCCTGCGAAAGCACTGAGGCAGCCTCTTCAAAGAGAACTGTATTGCGGATATCATCGGCAATAGAATCCAAACGGGCACAACCGGCAGCCAGAGCTTCTTCCGGAATATGCGGTTTCAACAGAATGTGCGTGTTTTAATACGGTCACCGCGCTTCTCTATCAACTGAATGATATGGAAACCATATTCAGACTCTACAATCTTGGAAACCTTGCTGGGGTCTTGTAAGTTGAAAGCTACATTGGCATAAGCGGGGTCCAGCATACCGCGTCCCGGAAAACTCTATTTCACCGCCACGCATGGCCGAGCCACGGTCCTCGGAGTACAGACGAGCCAACATGGAAAAGCTTTCGCCCTTATTGACACGGTCGGTATACTCACGCAGACGCCTCTTTACATCTTCTATTTCCTCCAAAGGAACCTTGGGCTGCTGAGTGATAATCTGCACCTCCACCTGGGTAGGGATATAAGGAATACTGTCCTGCGGCAAATCCTTGAAGTAACGGCGCACCTCAGCCGGAGTTATCTTAATCTCACCCACCAGTTTCTGCTGCATCTTCTGAACTTTCAATCCTTCACGGGCATTCTCGCGCAGCGTTTCACGAATCTGGCTGGAAGTCTTATTGAAGTATTCCTCCATTTTTCTCACGCGAACCGATGTTGGCGATATACATGTTCGTCATATAGTCCACACGCTGGATAACCTCACTCTCGGATACTTCGATACTGTCGAGGGCAGCCTGGTGAAGATACAGCTTCTGCACGGCTATCTCCTCCGGTATCACGCAATAAGGGTCACGGTCAAATTTGCGTCCTTCATACAATGCACTCATGCGTGCTTCTTCCACTTCGGACTTCAGTATAGCCTCGTCACCTACTACCCACACTACCTCGTCAATTACGTTGTCTTGTCCATAAACGGTAGAACCGACTAATAGCGTCAAGGCAAATAAAATTACAAACTTAAAGTTCATACACTGTTTCATTCTTGGTGTCTTATTCTAAATAATATTTAATCTTGTCTCTTTTCACCGCCCGTTGGTACAAATCATCCTTCACTTGCTTCATGAATTCCACCTGCTTCACGTTCAGCAGCATATCCTTCACTTGCCTACGGGCAAACTCATAGGGTTCCTGCTCTCCCACCGGGCGATAATCGCTCACATTCAGGAAATAATGGAAAGCCGTATCCTTCAGCTCTACATGGCGATTCTTGTCCAGATACTCGTCCACATAGGAACCTTCAAGGGCAGCATATCCAGCACTTCCGATACCGGCACCCATTTATCATCAAAAATACTCATACTTCACAGCATTCTGCAGACTGTACTTTTCCAGATGTTCCACCGCCTCACGGGTTTCCGTCTTGTACCAGCGACGAACATTGCCCAGCTGCGGGGCTGTCAAAGGAACTTTGATGAACAAGCCTTTCATCAACGGACGTTCCACCTTGAAGAGCGCCTGGTTCTTCTCGTAATACTCCGTCAAGTCTTGTTCTGAAATCTCCTCTGATAGCCGCTGATGTATTAAAGCCTGCTGATAGGTATGCATTATCAATGCTTTGCGATAATTCTCCACAAGTTTATCAATCTCACCGTTATTGGGAATATTGCTCTGCGCTTTATCGTACAGCAAAATATCTTCCACCCAATTACGGATATAATGTTCTGCAAACAACAGACTGTCGTCTTTGGACAAACCGGCAGGAAGTACCGATTGCAAATCTTCCCGGTAAAGGAAATTGCCGTCCAACTCCACTAACGGTGTCCACCCTTTATGGTCGTGCTGCTCGCTGCACGCCGCACAGAGAAGGAAAATTAAAAGCCCAAAGCAGGTTGTTCGCATCACCAACTGATATTTACTTCGTTTTGAGGTACGAAGATAGTGTTTTAATCGGTTGCATCAGTGATTATTAACGGTTTTTAAAACCTCTTGGTCAATTTCAACCTTACCGGCAGCACGCAACTTTGCCACCCAATGCGTTTCCAAATAGTTCCGATAAGCGGTTACGAGCGGCTCTCGCACCTCTTGCCAACTATCTGGTCCCTTCTGCTTACGACCTTGTACAGCAGTAAAGGGAAATGACAAAACCGGGGTTGCATTCTTCCCTTTGAACACCAATTCATCCACATATGCATTATCACCGGGAGCAAATAATCCTTGCTCTGCCCGCACCTTGGGAGTATCGCCGGCATTGAAAGTGAGACGGATGGCATCCATCCACTCCTCTTCCGGAATCTGTTTCAGAAATTTCCGTACTTGCTTCGCCACCCGCTTGGTAGTACAATGCAGCACAATACCCTTATAACGCGGTTCGTCCCAATGGAAGTCCGAACGGTGCGCCTCAAAATATGCTTTCAATCCCGCTTCATCCACCACACTCCTCTTTCCCACTTCACGGTCAGTGATTTCGGCAAGCAACATGCTGTCACGATGCCCCTGCACCAACGCACAGAATTCGGGATGCTTCAATTCCAGACGGGAGTTTTCATAGTCCAGAATCGTTTTTACTGTAAAAGCCTCCAACTGTCTGCGCGTCCCTGCCGGATAAACAGCGGCAAATCCGGCAAACTCTTTTCCACCGTATGCCTTGCCATCCAGTGTAAACAATACACGGGAAGTGCTTCCTTTGGCCAGCAGTTCGTCGATACCGGCTTTATCCGGCATATAGTGATATTCTTTCTTCAGTTTATCCACAAAAGCCCGCGTTCCTTTATCCATTCCATGACGACGGGTTTGACAACGGATTATCTTGTCCTTCATCCTCTCAAAAGGAAGGATTTCCTGCTGTTCGAGTACTTTCACGATATGAATGCCTTGAGGAGTGAGGAACGGACGGGAAATCTCTCCGGCATTCAACCCGAATACAATATCCTCAAACTCCACCGGCATCTGCAGCCAACCCACCCAAAACGCTTTCTTCTCATCGGAAAATTGCTCGACGCAAGCATCGAAAGACGGCACAGCTCCCCCTTCCTTTGCAAGAGCCCTGTAGATAGAATCCATCCTGGACTCCATCTCACGCAAGGTATACCGGAAATATTCTGGGGAAGATATTTAAAAATATGCTTCACATATACCCTGGCCCGCACGCCGGCCGGATTTCATCTTGTCATAATACTGCCGTGCCTCCTGCTCTGCCGTCTCCTCATCTGTCAAGTATGATTTAATCAGACAGCGGCGATACTCATCCTGCTCCTTCTGGAAGACACGGGAAGTATCCAATCCCGCAACTTCGGCAGCCTCTATTTTCAGCCGAAGTCTATAAACTTATTCACATATGCATCCAATGCCTTCCGGCCTGCACCGACAGAGGTACCGCCCTTATTATAGCTACGTTCGAATTCAGAACGGAGGACCTCCTTTCCATTGATACGCATCAGTACCGGATCGTCCTGGGCCGAAACAGCCAATCCGAACCGAGGAAGAAAAACACCCAAAACAATCTAACCATAAGCACCATCCGTTCTTTTTATACGGCTGCAAATATAAACAAAATGCCCGGAAAGCGGCAATCTCTCTCCAGGGCATTCACTATTATTTTGTTATTATCTTACTCTGGACGGCTATAGTTCGGTGCCTCACTGGTTATAGATACATCATGCGGATGGCTTTCGAGTACACCTGCATTAGTAATGCGGGTAAACTTGGCATCGTGCAGTTTCTCTATATTGGCTGCACCGCAATAGCCCATACCGGCACGCAGACCGCCAACCAACTGATAAATCACTTCATACAAAGTACCTTTATAAGGAACGCGGGCAGCAATGCCCTCTGGAACCAATTTCTTCACGTCACTGGTACCGCTTTGGAAGTAGCGGTCCTTGGAACCATTTTCCATAGCTTCCAGCGACCCCATACCCCGATAGGACTTGAACTTACGACCGTTGAAAATAATCGTATCGCCCGGAGACTCTTCCGTTCCGGCAACCAGCGAACCGATCATCACGCTGTAACCACCGGCAGCCAACGCCTTCACTACGTCGCCCGAGTAACGCAAACCGCCATCGGCAATCAAAGGAATACCCGTGTCCTTCAGTGCCTTTGCCACATCATAAACCGCAGACAACTGAGGAACACCCACACCGGCAACTACACGGGTAGTGCAGATGGAACCCGGACCGATGCCCACCTTTACTCCATCAGCACCAGCCTCGACCAATGCCTTCGCAGCTTCACCGGTAGCAATATTACCAACAACAATATCAATATGAGGGAAGTTAGCCTTGGCTTCTTTCAATTTTTTGCAATAACCCCCTTTGGAATGTCCGTGAGCCGTATCAATGACAATGGCATCCGCCCCTGCATCCACCAAAGCCCGCATGCGCTCCAAAGTGTCATTCGTCACTCCCACTCCGGCAGCAACGCGCAGACGACCTTTGCTATCCTTGCACGCCATAGGGTTTATCCTTTGCCTTGGTAATATCCTTATAGGTAATCAGACCTACCAATTTGTTGTCTTTATCTACTACCGGCAACTTCTCGATTCTATGTTCTTGCAGAATTTGAGAAACAGCCTCCATATCCGTCGTAGGATTGGTAGTAATGATGTTCTCCTTAGTCATTACCTCATCGATACGCTTATTCATATCTTTCTCAAAAGCGAAGGTCACGATTGGTAACAATGCCTACCAAATATCTTTCATCATCTACCACCGGAATACCACCAATCTTGTATTCAGCCATCAAAGCCAGCGCATCAGCTACCGTAGAACCTCTCTTGATAGTCACCGGGTCATAAATCATACCGTTTTCAGCACGCTTCACAATAGCTACCTGACGTGCCTGCTCCTCAATGGACATATTCTTATGAATAACTCCGATACCACCTTCGCGGGCAATGGCAATAGCCATCTTCGCTTCGGTAACCGTATCCATGGCAGCAGTTACAAACGGGATTTTTAACTCAATGTTTCGTGAAAACTTAGTCGAGAGTTCGACTGTTTTAGGCAAGACTTCAGAATAAGCGGGGATTAACAGTACGTCGTCATAAGTTAATCCATCCATTACAATCTTATCAGCAATAAATGACATAGGGCTATGCGTTTAAAATTTATTGCGTGCAAATATACGGTTTTTATTCCAAAATGCGCAAACTGTGTACCAGAATATTTAATGAAGGGGGACTAATTAATACTTATCAGAAAGAATTGCCTTAAAAGAACACATTCAAAGAACCGAATTAAAGAACAACTTTAAAGAACAAGATTATGGAAAGGCAGATTTTTATTAATGAGATGCAAGCTCGTTTCAATTTAAGAAAACCACGTAGCGAGCAGCCAACCAATCTCTATTTAGTATGCAGAATAAACAACAAACAAGTTAAACTATCTACAGGGGTAAAGATATATCCAGACCACTGGAATGAAAAAAGACAAGAAGCATATATCAGCGTACGCTTATCAGAGTTAGATAATATAAATAACACTATAGTGAACAAGAAAATCACAAAACTAAAAGAATACTTCATCGAATTTAAGCATTATCTTTGTATGCATCCAGACGAGATTGGAGAAAGTATGAAACTATTAAAACAACACATATATAAAGATAGAATGAAGAAAGAATTACAGAAACCCGCAACTTTTATAATGAAACAAATTATAGAAGCAAAGACTTGTGCAGAAAGCAGTAAGAAACAATATCGTTCTAACATAGACAAATTCGAGCGTTTTCTCAAAGAGAATGAAATCCCCAATACATGGGAGAGCATGAATTTAGATACTATTAATCGTTACCAAAAGCAAATCATAAAAGAAAATCCATTGCATCCTCATAACACTTTGCGTAACATAATTAAAGGAACTATATTTAATTTACTAGGAATAGCAGATAAAAGACTGGATATTCCTTTCAAATGGTCTGACAGCAATTTAAACAGTTTTGAGTTCGTGAAAGATAAATCCAACAAAGAATTAGCAGACAACAAAAAATGTCTCATTAACAGAAGAGCAACTAAATAAATTCTACAAACATATCATCACGGGAACAGAAAGACAAATAAAGAAATACACAGAAATTAGAGATTTATTCATACTACAATGTTTAGTTGGGCAACGAATTGGAGATATGCAAAAATTCTTTAATGGAGATAATGAAATGGACGAAGAAGCAGGAACCATCTCCATTATACAACAAAAAACAAAAGCCAGAGCTATAATTCCACTATTGCCATTAGCCAAAGAAATTATATCCAAATATGAGAATAAAGAATTATTATATTATAAAGAAAGAAAGTCCATTGTCAATGAAGCCTTAAAAGAAGTAGCAGAACAAGCTGGATTAGACGAACCTATCACTTATGAAGAAAACGGGATTAAACAAACCCAACCTCTTTATAAATTACTTCACACACATACAGCAAGACATACTTTTATCACAATATTGTGTAGAAAAGGTATTCCCAAGGAAACTGTTATTATAGCGACTGGACATGAAGATACAAAAATGATAGACAAAGTTTATTCTCATTTAAACAGTAAAGATAAGGCAAAGAAAGTCTCTAATGCTTTCAAAAGTTTAAATAATGGCATTTTCAATATGGGCAAGGTGGAAACATATTCTCTCAATGAAGCGAAGCCTATGAATGATGTGACTAATAATATAACCTTTGATATACTGTTGGACACTCAATTTTTTGCATCCAAAATCAATAAGGCTGTTGAACTACAATCACAAGTAGGTCACTTGAAGGATGGGAAACTATGTAGCTATGACAATGAAATTGAGTCCCTTATAAGCGAGATAGAAAAGTTCTCCCAATCTTCCACTTCAGATTCTGATGTGGCAAAGCAATATGTGAAACAGTTATCTGTTGGGAAGCTGTCAGACTTGTATGACTGTTTTAGGGAAATGATTATCAAGTGCGTTAAGATTGGTATCAGTAAGGATGCAATTATGCAGTTTATCAATAAGGCTTTGGAAATAGGCTTGTTGGATAATGCAAGATTCACCAATATAAAAGAAATCACTACAGCCTTATTGGATAAAAGAAATCAAGACTGACAAGTTTTTATGAAATTAGGATTTCTGGTAAGGCTGAACAGCATATTCTCCCCGAACAGCTACGGTTATGGGGAGAATTTTTGCTTTATTGCCCCCTCAACTCAAATATTCCACAATTTCTACTTGTCGTTTGGTGATGCAGTCGGGACTTTATACCTTTGCACTGTGATTGAAAGTCAGAAATGACCGAGTTCCTCGTCACCCAGATTCACCACTACAAACCTAAATCCACTTCAAATGAAAGAACTGACCTACGCAGACATTCGTAAAATGGCACTGGAGCACGGTATCAAGGACACAAGGCTGCACATTGGGCTTTGGGCTTTGACCAATACATCAAGAAACGAAAAATGATTCAAGGCAAGATGTACATGGTTTACCTGCCGTATCACAAACCGGAGCAGGAATAGTTTTCAAGTTCCAAACTTACTTCCAAGCTATCAGAAGAGGACATATCCTCACTCCATGAAGCTCCCTACACGAAGTTTTAAGAAAGTTGTCAAAGTGTTTTGGCACCTCACCAAAGTGCAGTATCTTTGCAACATCAACATGAGATAAGGGCGGTATCACTGAAACCACTGAATTACCGACTTGAGGCACATCTGAAATTGAATTGTCTGAATTTACCTGCCATTTCAATCCACCTTATCTTGCCAGATTATCTATTTAATAATTATTTATGGGACTAAGAATGAATGGAGAAACAGAACTTACATTCAAGCAACTACGTGAGCTTGCACTAGCCCACCATGTAAAGGACAGCAAGACTGTTATTGGAATATGGGCTAAGCTGAACGGCTATTCCAAGAGACGCAAGCAGAAAGATAACAAGGTTTACACCGTTTACATCAAGATGAACAATGATAAATTTAATACAATACATGATTATGGAAAAAAAGACAAAATTTAATATGAGTAAATATAATTATTGGACAAGAGATTTGTCTGAAATACGGATTAAGGTTGCTGAAACTCTTGGGGCTTTTATGGAATGGGGAACTAAGGAAGAAGTGTCAAAAGAATGGTTTGAAGAACTATTACGCCTCCCTGAATATGAAATCCATAAGCACCTAAACTTTGAACGCTTGGTAAGAGACTTGCAAGTTGAATATCTACAATTCCGGGGAGGGAATGAGTCTAACTCTCGCCTTGAATGTTATGCTGACTTTTTTGAGAGAGTTAGGTGAAATTGTAACAGCATTAGAATATTTCATAACACATCTGTCAGAGATTAGAGATTGCTATGGTAAATACTTTACTATAGAAGATGATGAGCCTGTGGAAACTGCCGATGCAAAGAAACTTATCATGGAACAATGTATAGAATGGGGAGAAGTAGAGGAATGGGAAGAAGAAGATTAGCCTAGTCCAACAGAGGAAGATTGAGTATGAACATGGATATGAAATAGGAAAATGCAAGATGAACAATGATAATCACTTCTGACAAAGGAAGGGCTGTGTAAAAACAGTTCTTCCTTTTTTGTTTATAGGTGACAGTATGCAAGACAGGTACAAATTCATTGAGAGTGTGTAGCCAAGTCCAATTGCTTATTGGTACATAATCCAAGAATGGAAATGAGAAATATTGATGCACTTAAAGCTGTACCATTTCAATCTGCATCTAGGGGTATGTTTTTTGAATTTACTGATTCTTCCATGTCTTATAAGCAGACAGGGCAATTAATATCAACAATTTACCTATGTGCTCACCAATAAGGTAAAATTCCCCATTGAAGCATTAACGTTATTGGATTATTTAGGTGTGCTTATTCCCTTTTGAGACGTGCTTATTCACCCCCTGTCTACATTCCTAGATACCATAACTCCATACAGCCCCCTGCAAAGTTCTAGCGAACTTTTGGGAGGTTGGCTAAGTAAAACACACAAATCAATTACACATGTGGCATTATAACAATAATTTTTATGAGAAACTAAGCGAACTGAGGAAAACAAACAAACTAAGTTCCACTAGAATGAGATTCTTATTAAAGACTAACCAGATAATCTTAATTAAACATATTGAGCGTTTGCCTTATGGACAGCAAGAAATTACCCTTCAAGACTTACACAGTAATGAGCAATAATCTTATACAAACTTTAGGTTGTGCAGATGTGTACAGAACCTACACTTTGCTTTTGATAGCAAATACAGAATTTTTAAAAACTAATACTACACTGGAACAACTTGCAGGGTATGTAGGAGAAACACTACAGAACTATAAGAAGAATAAAGGTACATTGTCATTTAATGATAAGTTAAGGGCTACAGGTGAAGTTAGCATAAATGATATATATTTAAATCGGAAAGACAGACACTATACCATGTATCAATTTGCCCAAGTAAGTTTTGGTAATTACAGAAGGATCAGTAGAGAATTCTATGATAATTACAATACTCTGGATTTGAAACTAAGAGGGTTCATTCTTAAATTGTTCAGTGCAGCAGAACCGCACAGTTATGTTATCAAGCTATCCATAAGAGATTTGAAAAAACTTATTCACATGGGACATGACACAATTAATAAGTACATCATGAAATTAAAGGAAATGGACTTGTTAGATGAAGTTGGAGACTGTAAGATTTTAAAGGTCAAAGGATTAATAATAGATTCACCAAAGGATAGATATGTAGAGAAAACAATGGCAATGTTTGACCACATAATAGAATTTAATGAAAACCAATGATAAATCACTGTCAAGAGAGTGCGTAATTTACAAAAAGTATAAGGAGAAAAACTTTGAAGGTGTTAAAAATATGCATGCATTTATGAAATCATTAGAAGCGGGTACAGTAGGTAGAAAACGATGTGCCCAAGAAGATACTACAGAGATAATTCTAACCTAGTAACGTAACGATGTATAAGCTCCAGACCATTCATAAGGTTTGGGGCTTTTTTTCGTATCATGCCAGCTCAAAAATGTAAGGTACTTAAATTTCTACCCCCTCCCCTTCAAGCATGAGAAATATTTCCATTTAGACTTTACACTCTTACGAAGTGACTACATTAATTTCAGAAGAATGGCTTACATGGAAATTTAAAAGAGATGTATGTCTCAAACACTTCTTTCCTGTTACCCTTAACACCCCACACCAATTATTAGCGAAAATGAAAGCTAAACATGAAACAGCTTCCCAACCCCAAACGAATGAAATTTTTAATTTGTCAGTTCTGCCAAGTGCAGATAATTAAAGACTGACTACAAAAACACACATTCGTAATGAGAGTGGAAAGTACTTTCATGCAAAGCGTCATTTTGTCTACATTCAATTGATTACTAATCTTAAAACAATGCGTATGGAGAAATTAAAGATTGTATTAACGCTAGGAGTTATCTTAATCCTTCCTGTAGTCCTAATGCCACAGTTTTTCATTGGTTTACTTGTTCTGACTGTGGTGTGTTTCGCACTCAGACGAAGAGCTTTTTAATACTAACTTAATGAATTACAAATTATGGAAACATTACAGATTACGCCAATAATGGCACAAAGGAGAAGTTTAAATTTTGGTGAGTATGCAGAAGAAGCTACTTTAGTAATGGAAGAACAGCCCACAAGGGAAAAGAGACCGTTATTCATTGAAGCCAACACGATTGAAGCAAGTTTGGAGCATTTAAGAAATGATTGTATCATTCCTGTATTCGCCAAGGATAATGAGGCTACCTTATCTCATGTGGCTTTCATTGAAACAGTGCAAGACGCTGCAAGGACATTCTTTCAAGGTGAACAAATTGAATTGCCTGACATTCGTGTGTCTCATGTTATTAAAGGCAGAATACCCGAAGCAATCCATAAGCCTGCCAATCAATTACTGGAAAGTGACAAGACTATCTACTACGAAAGATGCGCTTTTGTCATTCAAGTTCCTACAATTTACGAGACAGTAAACGGTAACAGGTTGACTCTTACTATTGGCGGAGTTCGTGCGTACAATCATACGAACTTATACAGTAAGAAGACAGCAGAACGATTTAAAGTATTCATAGGTTTTACCTGTAAGGTCTGTACGAACTTGTGCGTATCAACTGATGGGTATCTTTCATGTTTGGAAGTTACCAATACGAATGAGTTGTACCGTGCCATCTTGGAATTGTTCAACCGTTATGATCCAGCCAAGCACATACATTTGATGCAAGCACTTGGCAACTCTTACTTAACGGAACACCAGTTTTGCCAATTACTTGGGAGAATGAGACTTTACCAATCATTACCACAGAGCCTACAGAAAGCCATACCAAGAATGTTACTAACTGACAGTCAGATTAATAATGTGGCGAAGTCGTACATTCAAGATGAGAATTTTAGTAGCTTGGGGGAAATTGACTTATCAATGTGGAAGTTCTACAATTTACTTACTGGTAGTAACAAGTCAAGTTACATAGATTCTTTCTTGGACAGGGCTTACAATGCTACAGAATTGGTTACTGGTATAAATGCCGCTTTACATGGAGATGAGAAATATCAATGGTTTTTAAGTTAGTGGTATTTGAGAATATACAGAATTATCAAGTGCTTAATTCTTGAAACTATGGTACAAAAGTTATTCTATGTATTGTTATTTGTCGCCACTATGCTTGTGGCTATGCTGTCATTTCCTCTAGTTGTAGTTGGCTACGTTCTTTTAATTGCCTACGCTCTTATTAAAGGGTAGTTCCAAAGGACATTTATATATTATGTATAAGTGTCCTTTCACTTTTTCATAGAAGTGAAATAAGGCTGGTTATCAGATGATTATAAAAATGCTTTTAATTTTACTTTCACTTGTATGGTTAAACCAATAAAATTGAAACTATTATGAGTTTAAAGAACAGTTATACAACAAGCGATTATTTGCAATGGGACAGCGCAACAAGTCTGGTGAGGAAATTGTACAGAGATAAGGAGTACAGGATAAGTCTTCTTATTGGCTGTGGCATATTCTTTGGTTTGCGCATCTCTGATCTGTTACAACTTACTTGGAAAATGCTTCTAAATAAGGATGCAAAGTTTATTATTATTGAGAAGAAAACAGGCAAGCGCAGAGAAGTGAGAATTAATAGGGAATTCCAGAAACATATCAAAGACTGTTATGTGGCTTTAGGTATTCAAAACTTGAATGAACTGTGTTTCTTATCTGGAAGAAGTAATAAGGCTTATTCTATTCAATGGGTAAATATTGTATTGAAGGAGCTGAAAGAGAAGTATAGTTTAAAGATAGATCATTTCAGTACTCACAGTTTACGCAAGACTTTTGGAAGGAGAGTTTTTTCGAAGCGTCTGGAGAACATAATGCAGAACTTGCCTTAGTAAAGCTGATGGAGTTATTTAATCATTCCAGTGTTACCATAACTAAGCGTTATCTAGGTCTGAGACAGGAGGAAATCTTACAAACTTATGATTGTCTTAGTTTTTAGTACATAAATTTAATTGCAAAATAAATACCTTTCGTTATCTTTGTGCCAATCCTAGCAATAGGAGGACATAATTATAAACGAAAGGCATTTTGTTATTGTCTCTATTCATCGAATCTTGCAAATTTGAAACATAACGGAGACGATAACAACAATGCCCGTGCTGATGTTTACTTTCTACTCTTATAGGGTAGCCTGTATATTATTGGCATGGGTAACTGTTGTTATACTTGTATGGTAGGTTTTGCAAGAACCTGATGAATGAGATATACAATAGTTTCCATGCCTTTTTTGTATGTAAAATTAAGTATCTATAGGAAACAGGATACGCAAAAAGCAAAGCCTATGGAACAAGTTAGTTTACATTTCTCT
>ENA-OPYU01000688-OPYU01000688.1-human-gut-metagenome-genome-assembly--contig:-NODE-688-length-12852-cov-1.977996_pt1 | contig 12852 bp, 18 predicted proteins | sample MGYA00242637_ERZ504482 | MGnify/ENA primary metagenome ERZ504482 (study PRJEB26092, sample SAMD00036237) | human gut metagenome | host: Homo sapiens | study: EMG produced TPA metagenomics assembly of...
GTATTGCATGCACGGTAACGTGGCGGAATGGACTCGTTCAGATTACTTGCCTTATCCTTACAACGAGAAATCGAAAGAGGTCTCCGAGTATAAGGTGGTTCGTGGCGGTTCTTATATCGAACGACCGAAATTCTCGACGGCTTATACCCGTAAAGGATATTATCCGTACCAACGTGTGTTCAACGTAGGCTTCCGGGTAATTATTGAGGATTAATAGACAAGGTCTATTTATAGATAGATAACATGGATGCGGCAAATTAATCGCCGATTCTTTCAAAAATGATTAATCTGCGTACATTTGTCGCATCAGTGTTATTAATAAATGAGCAAATGAAAACTCTAGAAAGATTTATCTCTTCTTCCGTGACGACTATCGTCCTTCTATTGATCTACGCCTTTGGCTTGGCTATCGCTACTTTTATAGAGAAGTATCATGGTACTGCCGCCGCTAAAGCGATGATTTACTATTCTCCTGTACTTTTTCTTACTCCAATTCTTATTGGTAGCCAATTTCGTGGCTATCGTTATCAAGCACCAGTTACTTAAGCGGCGTAGATGGGGATTGATGGTCACCCATGCCGCCTTTATTGTCATCCTTCTGGGTGCCCTTATTTCCCACCTTTTCGGCGAGGAAGGAATCCTTCACCTGCGTGAGGGAGAGGCTAGCGATCGTATCATGATCCGTACCTCGGACCAGACTCTCTATCATACGCTTCCTTTTAGCGTAGAACTCGTGAAATTTACCTTAACCCGCTATCCCGGTTCTGCCAGTCCCTCCGCTTATGAGAGTGAGTTGCTGGTACATGTAGATGGACAGACTCGCCATGCCCGGGTATATATGAATAATGTATTAGACGTGAAAGGATATCGCTTCTTCCAAGCCTCCTATGACCCGGATGAGCAAGGAACGGTACTTTCCGTGAACCGAGATCTGGCCGGAAGGAATATTACGTATACCGGCTACGTGATTTTAGTGATCGGCTTTATACTTTGCTTGGTAGGTAAAACTCCCGTTTCATGAAATTAAGCCGACAGTTGAAAGATTTAAGATCGGGCGCTCGTAAAACGACCCTGTTAGTAGCGATTCTTCTTTCCGTAGGGGGCTTGCGGGCGCAAGGTGCGGCCGCTCCGAGATGAAGGAGGCCATACAGAATATGCGATAAGTCCGGAACATGCCGCTAAGTTCGGTGCGTTGCCGATCCAATCGGTAAGCGGACGTATGTTGCCGATCAATACATTTCTTCCGAGGTTACTGCGAAAGTTGCATAAATCGGATCAGTTCGGTTCCTTGAACTCTGATCAGTTCTTGTTGAGTGTCTTGGCTATGCCGGATATGTGGGTCCGGTGCCGTTTATCGCCTTGTCTAATAGTGAGCTGGCTAATTATTACGACCTTACGGATAAGGATTGCGCCTATATAGAGGTATTCGATAGTAACGGACGCTATAAATTGCAAGAGAAGCTGGAAGAGGCCTACAATAAAATGCCAGCGGAGCGTACCCGCTTCGATAAAGACTTGATCAAGCTGGATGAGCAGGTAAATATCTTCCATCAATTGATCAATTACCAGATGTTAAACCTTTTTCCCCGAAAGAGGACGACCCGGATCACAAATGGTATGCGCCGGGCGATGATTTATCGGCGTTTTCCGGAAAGGACTCCATGTTCGTTACCCACATTATGGGCTGGTATTTATCGGAGATACAGGAAGGATTGAAGAGTGGTGATTGGGAGAAAGCGGACGAGGTAATCGGAATGATCCATACGTATCAGCAAGCCAAGAATAAGACGGTAGACATTCGCCCTGAGAAAATACAGGCCGAGATTAAATATAATCAAAATGGATGTATTCCGGCAATGTAAGAAAGGGTACTTGATTTTGGGAGGCTTGTTGCTGGTCTTCGCTTTCGTGGCCTTATTCAAGAAGGCAAAAATGGGTTACCTATACGACTTGGGTATTGAGTCTGGGCATTTTGGCCGTATTCGTTTTCCATATGTATGGGATGGGAATGCGGTGGTATATCGCAGGTTACGCCCCTTGGAGCAATTCGTACGAGACGATGGTTTATGTGGCTTGGGCTACGGTGTTCGCCGGGTTGTTGTTCGTACGCAAGAGTACGCTTACGTTTGCGTTGGCTACTTTATTCGGGGGATCATCTTGTTCGTGTCCGGCTTGAGTTGGATGGACCCGCGATCAATCCGTTGGTTCCGGTCTTGAAATCCCCATGGTTGATGTTCCATGTGGCGGTTATCGTGGGAGCTTACGGTTTCTTCGGTATTAGCTGTCTGATCGGCTTGACGAATCTGGTGATGATGAGCGTAAGCGGGGAGAAGAACAGCGTGATGCTCAAAGAACGGGTACGAGAATTGAGTATCGTGAACGAGATGTCACTTTGGATCGGATTGGCCCTGATGACGATCGGTACTTTCTTGGGAGCGGTCTGGGCGAATGAGTCGTGGGGACGTTATTGGGGCCTGGGACCCGAAGGAGACGTGGGGCGTTGATTACGATGGTGATATATGCGATCGTGACGCATCTCCGCTTGATACCGAAATGCAATAACCTGTGGTTGTTTAATTTTACGTCTATCTTGGCCTTCTATTCGGTGTTGATGACCTTCTTCGGCGTGAATTATTTCTTGAGTGGCATGCACTCTTATGGCCAGAATGACAACGTGAACGGGATATTTATTTATCTTTATCTGTCGATCATCCTAGTATTGGGGGGCTGCTTTATATCCTATCGGAAGAGAACGAATTTTAATAATATAATTGTCTAACTATAAATTGAATAGATCATGAGAACATTAATCACGTAGGAATTGTCACTACGGAAAGTAAAGAACGGGGCGGTTTATAACGAAGGCCTGAGTGTATGGTTGACGGATTACAGCAAGAGTCCGAACCGGATCGAGTTCTTGAAATTCGAGAAAGGCAGCTGCCTACCGGAGTTGGTACAGACCAATGGCCATATCGCTTATACGGTTCCTTGTTTGGAAAAGAGTTGGAAGGTAAGAAGGTAATCTTCGGCCCGGCTGTTTGCGACGAGCACTTGACGATCGCTTTCATCGAGGAAGAAGGTATCGCTATCGAGATCATGGAACTAAAATAATTCGTAAATCAAAATTCATAATCTAAAGGAGGATAATACCATGTCAGACATCAAGACAAAATTCATAAATGATCCTGAGAATATTACGGCTGAGTTATTGGAAAGGTTATGCGTTAGCGTATCCGAATCAAGTAAAGTTGGCGGCTGAGAATATCGTCGTACGTGCTAACCCGAAAGGCAATGATAAGGTAGCGATCGTTACCTTAGGCGGTTCCGGTCATGAGCCTGCCTTGAGCGGTTTCGTAGGAGAGGGCATGTTGGATTGCTCCGTCGTGGGTGACGTATTCGCCGCTCCGGGTGCCCAACGTTTGTTTCAGGCACTGCAATTGATGGATCGTGAGGCCGGGATCTTGCTGGTCGTATTGAACCATTCCGGCGACGTGATGAGCGCTAATATGGCTTGCCAGTTGGCCGCTCGTAAGGGTATCAAGGTGAAGAAATTACTTACGCATGATGATATCAGCGCAGGTATCGGGGCGAATATAGACGATCGTCGTGGCTTGGCCGGTTGTGTTCCTTTGTATAAGATATTAGGTGCCGCCGCCGAGGAAGGGAAGTCTTTAGACGAGTTGATTGAGATAGGTGAACGCTATAATAAGAACGTGGCTACCTTGGCTGTCGCTATGCGTTCTTGTACGCATCCCCAGAACGGAGGTACGATCACGAATCTTCCCGATGGAATCATGGAGATCGGTATGGGCCAGCATGGCGAAGGCGGTGGTGGACAGAAACCGTTGGTATCCGCCGATGATACGGCAGCGGAGATGGTAGACCTACTTTGCCAGCAGTTACAGCCAAAAGCCGGTGATAAGATGTTGTTGATCATTAACGGCGTAGGCGCTACTACCCATATGGAATTGAATATCATCTTCCGCAAGGCTTATAAGGAATTAGAGGCTCGTGGCTTGCAGGTGGTGGTAAGCCGTATCCAAGAGATCTTGACCGTACAGGAGCAAGCTGGATTCCAGATGATCATGGCGATCTTGGATGAGGACCATATCGATTATTTGAATAACAAACGTGCGGACGCACCTTATTGGACAACCCTAGGTAAATAAATAATATATATGAAACAACTTACTATCGAGGCCTTCAAGGCCATGTTAGACAATGCGCTGAAACAGATCAAGGCACGTGAGGAGGAATTCTCTAAATTGGATGCCGTAATCGGGGATGGAGATCATGGTACCGCTATCGTTGCCGCTATGACTGCCGTGAATAAAAGCGCTCAGTCTGGAACGGAGTTCAAGCAAATGCTTGGTGATATGGGTATGGACGTGATGATGGAAGTGAGCGGATCGACAAGTACCTTGCTCGGCGCTTTCTTCTTGGGTATGAGCGATCATGCAGAGGGAACCGAGTTGGATGCTGCAGGCGTGAAAGCTATGTTCGCCGGTGGCTTGGCGAATGTGCAACAACAAACCCAAGCGAAACGAGGCGACAAGACGATGATGGATGCCTTGATCCCGGCGGTGGAGGCTATGCAGGCTTGTACGTCGGATGATATCAAGGAAGTCTTGAATGCTGGCGCTAAAGCGGCGCTTGAGGGAGCGGAGGCTACGGTACCGATGAAAGCTAATTTTGGCCGTGCCCGTAATTATGGTGAGCGTTCGATTGGTTTCGCTGATAGCGGGGCTACTTCTTGGAGCTGTATGTTCGCTTCTTTTGCTGAGGCGCTATAAAATAATACACAGCGTGAGGCGGGGCATGCCCCGTCTCTATAAAATATAATAATAAACGAATAATAAATATGGCAGATTTAGATGATTTAAGAGAAGGTGCGGACTTCGGTTTAGGCATCAATTGTGAGAACCAGAGTTTCCATGTGAAGGGAGCCGAGAACTTACCTTGGGGTATGAAAGACCGTTTATCCCGTATCTTCAACCCGAAGACAGGCAAGGCGGTTATGCTTGCTTTTGACCATGGTTTCATCATGGGGCCGACTTCCGGTCTGGAGCGTATCGACTTAAATATCGTTCCTTTGATTGAATATGCGGATTGCTTGATGTGTACCCGTGGTATCTTGCAATCTACGATTCCGGCGAATACGACGAAACCGATTTGTCTTCGTTCGGACGCTGGAACGTCTATCCTTACGGATTTGAACGATAATGTATTGATCGATATAGAGGACGCTATCCGTATGAACGTCTCCGCCATGGCGGTTATGTTGGCTATCGGCGACGAGGCGCATGAGGCTAAGACTGTGGCTAACTTATATAAGGCGGTCGATAAGGCTAGCCGTTACAATATCCCGGTAATGGGTGTTACCGCTGTTGGTAAGCAAATGGCTCGAGACGCTCGTTATTTCGGTCTGGCTTCCCGTATCTGTGCGGAGAATGGCGCTAATATCGTGAAGACCTACTATTGTGAGGGCTTCGAGAAGGTAGCCGCCGCTTGCCCGGTTCCCGTGGTAATCGCCGGTGGTAAGAAATTACCGGAGAAGGAGGCGTTGGAATTATGTTATAATGCGATTAACGACGGTGCGGCCGGCGTGGATATGGGACGTAATGTATTCCAGAGTACTTCTCCTGTCGCCATGATCCAGGCGGTTCATGCGGTCGTGCATCAAGGTATCACGCCTGATCAGGGATATGAGTTGTTCCGTGACTTAGCGAAATAAAGAAGAATGAACCAATGTGTCGTTTCGCTAAATGTGTCAATATGCCAATGCGAATACAACACACATGATCATTTTTTGCAGGGTGGATCCCATGTGTCCATCCTGCTATAATTGGCATATTATCTAATTAGTACATTATTATATACCATGGAAAATCTATACTTTTATATTATCCGCATGCCTGCTACTCGTATGTTCCGCATGTCATGAGGCGTCGCATCATCTTTTATTAGGCGGTTCCGGCTGGGATAAGATCGCCATCGTAAACAAGAACACGAAAGAAATTGAATGGGAGCATCCCTTGGAAAAAGGATGGGAATGTAATTCCGTAGCTGTTACTCCCGATCGGAATATCCTTTTTTCCTATTCGAAAGGGGCGAAGCTAATCACCCGGGATCATGAGGAGGTCTGGAATATCTCCGCTCCGGAAGGGTGTGAGATGCAGACAGCCCGTGTACTTTCCAACGGTAATTATTTATTGGCGTGGTGTGGAAACCCGGCTACGATCATGGAAGTGAACGCAAAAGGAGAGATCCTGTCGAAAACAGATTTCGATACCCGAATTGAGCAACCCCATGCACAATTCCGTCAAGTAAACAAGAATAAGCGGGGCAATTATCTAGTGCCCTTGTTCGCTACCTCCGAGATCCGGGAAATATCCCCGTCCGGTCAATTGCTGAAAAGCGTGAAAGTAGACGGTAACCCGTTTAGCGTGGCTGCGTTGGATAACGGTAATTATCTGGTCGCTTGCGGTGATGCCCATTGCTTCATAGAGCTGAATTTCGAGACAGGAGATATCGTTCGCAAGATGAATGCGAACGATATCGAGGGAGCCCAGCTTTTCTTTGTTGCCCAGTTGCTCCCTAAACGGGACGGTGGTTTGTATATCTGTAACTGGCAAGGCCATGACGGAGAGGCTGCGAAAGGACATTACCCGCAGTTGATCGAGATAAACGGAGCCGGAAAGATGGTCTGGGATTTGAATGATAACGCTACCTTCGGGATGATCTCCTCTATTTGTCCGATCGATTAAAGATATATCCGGATTATTAATTATATTTGTACACCTAAATTCTAAATAAAGCATGGAAGAGAAAAACACGAATGCTACTAAACGTCGAAACCCTGTAACTTGGGTCCCTAGTGTCTATTTTGCTATGGGATTGCCTTTTGTAGTGCTGAACATGGTTACCGTACTCATGTTTAAGGGATTGGATATATCGGATGCCCAGATTGCGTTATGGACCTCGGTTATCATGTTACCTTGGACCTTAAAGCCTTTATGGAGCCCGTTTTTGGAAATGTATCGTACTAAGAAATTCTTTGTCGTATTGACTCAGTTGTTATCCGGTTGCTTATTCGGTTTAGTGGCCTTGGCGTTAAACTTGCCGAGTTTCTTTGCTCTATCTATCGCATTATTAGGTATTATAGCGCTTAGCGGGGCTACGCATGACGTGGCAACGGATGGCGTTTATATGAAAGAGCTCTCGCCGGAGGATCAAGCCAAATATATCGGTTGGCAAGGTGCGTTTTACAATTTGGCGAAGATCGTAGCCACGGGTGGTCTGGTTTATCTGGCGGGTTATATGATGCAATATTTTACCGGGATAGGATTGGAGAAAGAGGCCGTGATATACGCTTGGATGATCGTTATGCTGCTTTGCGGTACGATCATGATCCTGCTTGGTTTTTATCATATGAAGATGTTGCCTTCGGGTGGGAAAGCCGCTACCAGAGAACATTCGTTGAAGGAAAGTATGGCTGAGTTATGGCTGGTCTTCAAGGAGTTCTTCACGAAGAAGTATATCGTGTGGTATATCTGTTTCATCATATTGTATCGTTTTGCCGAGGGTTTCCGTGATAAAGATCGTACCTTTGTTCTTGAAAGCTCCGATAGCTGATCAAGGATTAGGACTACGGAGCAAGAAATTGGTTTGTATTATGGTACGTTTGGGGGCGGCGGCGTTCGTGCTGGGTTCTTTGCTCGGTGGATATTATATCTCGGCCAAGGGGTTGCGAAAGGTATTGTTTACGCTTTGTTGTTGTTTCAATATACCGTTTTTGGTATACACGTTCTTGGCGTGTTTCCAGCCTGATAATGGTCTCATTATCGCTTCCGCCATCGTATTCGAGTATTTTGGCTATGGATTCGGTTTCGTGGGCTTAATGCTGTTTATGATGCAACAGGTAGCTCCGGGCAAGCATCAGATGGCGCATTATGCGTTCGCTTCAGGTTATCATGAACCTTGGGCGTAATGCTTCCGGGAATGATGAGCGGTTTCGTGAGCGACTGGCTAGGTTATAAGTATTTCTTTATCGTGACCTTGCTGGCGATGATCCCTTCATTCTTGGTAGCCTATTTCGTACCGTTCACGTATGACGATAAAGGTAATAAGTTAGTACAGTAATATTTTAATAGGATTAGTTATGGATAATTTGAAAATCGTAGGCGCTCCGCTGCCTGATATGCCTTGGGAAGATCGTCCCGAGGGTAGCAAAGAAGTATTGTGGAGATATTCGAAGAACCCGGTGATTCCTCGTGATATCCTTCCGACATCGAACAGCGTGTTCAACAGTGCTGTTGTCCCTTTCAAAGGTGGTTATGCCGGTGTGTTCCGTTGCGACGATACGAATCGCCGGATGCGTTTGCACGTAGGTTTTAGCGCAGATGCCATTCATTGGAGTATCTCCGAGACAAAACTCGAGTTTGAGTGCGACGACAAGGAGATCGGCGAGTTTGTTTACGCCTACGACCCCCGTGTATGTTTTATCGAGGATCGTTATTATGTGACTTGGTGTAACGGTTATCATGGCCCGACGATTGGCGTGGCTTACACGTTCGATTTCGAGACCTTCCATCAGCTGGAGAACGCTTATCTGCCTTTCAACCGTAATGGCGTGATGTTCCCTCGTAAGATTAACGGAAACTTCGCCATGTTAAGCCGTCCGAGCGACAACGGTCATACTCCGTTCGGCGATATATTCTATAGCGAGTCTCCGGATATGTGTTTCTGGGGTAAACATCGCCACGTGATGTCTCCGGCTGCGTTCGAGGATAGCGCTTGGCAGTGTACGAAGATCGGTGCGGGCCCTATCCCTATCGAGACTTCCGAGGGCTGGTTATTGATTTACCACGGCGTGCTTCGTTCTTGCAACGGGTATGTGTATAGCTTCGGTTCCGCTATCTTGGATTTGGAGCAACCTTGGAAAGTGAAATTCCGCTCCGGACCTTATTTGTTATCCCCGCAAAAGGATTACGAGTGCATGGGAGACGTTCCGAACGTAGTCTTTCCCTGTGCCGCCTTGCATGATCCGGAGACGAAACGTATCGCTATCTATTACGGCTGCGCGGATACGGTAACAGGATTGGCTTTTGGCTATATTGATGAGATTTTGGACTTTACGAAGAAGAATTCTATCATTTAACAGACTCGAGAAGAACAATATACTTTTGTTGTCGAAACAATATACTTTTACACACGAAAGTATATTGTTTTAGAACAAAAAGTATATTGTTTTTTTTCATTAGGTAAAAGAGTAAGAGTTATGACAAAGATACAACAGTTTTTGGCAGATCTGCCCGAGGAGAAGAAATCCTTGTTTGTCCCTGTTTTCGGGAGCATGGAGAAATTTTATACGGTAGTTTACTTGATCGCCCGGAATGAGCACGTCACTGATCAGGAGAAGCCAGATCGTTATGAGGATCGTTTACAGGTGATTCGCCAGATACGTAACCGGGTGGAGAAACTAGTTTCCTCGTATGGCTTGGACGGAGGGGAGATCGTAGCCGATATCGCCAGCGACTATTTTGAGGATTATGTCAATTACAAAGAGCCGGAGCTAGACATTACGAATGATGAGTTTATCGCTATCCTCCAGAAAATATAGGAGATAAATATAATTTTATTGTGTGATAGTATCTTTTGATTGTGAAAAAGCAATCTTGTAAGTCTAAAATGAAAAACAAAAGCTTGTAAGGTTGCTTTTGTTTTATTATTCTTAACTTGCGGCATCATTATTTAAAAATGTAGGCAGATGATGCAGAGTTGAATAACTTACTATCCCTTATTGACGCTCATTTTGGAGGATCACAATGGTTTGTTTTTCTATTACTGGGAACCGGATTGTTCTTTACGGTCTATCTTCGGTTTCCGCAATTGCGCTTTTTCGGGCATGCGATCAAGGTCGTGCGGGGAAGTACGACAATAAGCAAGACATAGGAGATACCTCCCATTTCCAAGCGTTGGCAACTGCTCTTTCGGGCACGGTGGGGACCGGTAATATAGCCGGTGTCGCTCTGGCCATACATCTAGGTGGTCCTTCTGCCTTGTTTTGGATGTTGATGACGGCGTTCTTGGGTATGACTACCAAGATGGTAGAGGTCACCCTTTCCCATAAGTATCGTGAGCAGACGGAAGATGGTACGATTTCCGGCGGTCCGATGTATTATATGAAGCATCGTTTGCATATGCGTTGGTTGGCAGGACTTTTGCGGTCGCTACTATTTTCTCCTCTTTCGGTACGGGTAGTCTGCCACAGGTAAATAGCATCTCGAACGCCATGTTTTCGGCGTTCGGTATTCAGCAATATATTACCGGGGCGGTTTTATCGGTCTTGCTGGGATTGATCGTGATCGGGGGAATCAAGCGTATAGCGCAGGTTACCGAGAAGTTGGTACCTTTTATGGCGGTCGTCTATCTGCTCGGTGCCTTCAGCATATTGGCCTATAATTACCAGCATATCCTACCTTCGTTTATCTCTGTTTTCTCGAATATCTTTTCCGGTACGGCGGCTACGGGTGGTTTCTTAGGAGCGACGGTTGTCTGGGCTTTTAACCGAGGTGTGAACCGTGGATTATTCTCGAATGAGGCGGGGCAAGGTTCCGCTCCGATCGCTCATGCGGCAGCCAAGACGGAAGAGCCGGTATCCGAGGGTATGGTCGCTTTATTGGAGCCGTTCATCGATACGATCGTGATTTGTTCGATAACCGGCTTGGTTCTATTGTCATCCGGTACTTGGCTGAAAAAGTTTGAGAATAAGTTTCAGCAGGCGGATACGGTAGTCTTGTCCGGTGCTTATCATGAATCGGACCCGGACGGTAAATCCGCAGTGTCGGAGCATGTACTAGGGAATAAGCCCCTGCCTTTTTATACAGGTTCCTTGGAGGTCCGGAACGGACAGATCCTAAATACGGATATAACGTTACTACACGCACGCTCCTTTGCGGATAGCGTGCGGGTCAAGGAAGGGAAGTCGTTGTTTAGCGGTACGCTCCCAGTACGTGACGGACGTATCGAGTTGCCTATGAATAAAGAGCGTGCGGTGTATTTAACCGGTAAGTCGCTTGCTTCATTCCGTCCCCCTTGTCTACGGAGGCGTTTAAGAAAGGTTTTTTAGGGGATTGGGGGCAGTTTATTATTCCGTTTTCCCTGTTGTTGTTTGCGTTTTCTACAACGATAGCATGGTCTTACTACGGTGATCGGGCGGTGACCTATCTTTGGGGAACGAAAATATGTCCGTATTTACCACGTAATCTATATTGTCGGATTTTTCTTGGCCTCGTTCACGGATACTACTATTGTTTGGACATTATCCGGTATCACCGTGGCTTTGATGACGCTCCCGAACTTGATTGGTATCTTGCTGTTACATAAGGAAGTGAAAAGCTCTGTCAATGAGTATTGGCGACGGATGAAAGAGAAGTTATGAATGTCAATAACAATTTTTTGTGTATAATACGCTTTGTATGTGTTTAATAACGCCTATCTTTGCCAATTGCCGGAATTTCAGGTTCTGGGTATTAGTTGAGAAGAGTAATGATTGAGAGTTGGCAAAGTTTTGATTGAATGAAGTATTTTACAAGGTTAATACGCTGGATATCTTCACAGGAGCATTTATATTTCTTATTTGCCCTGTTATTTATCATCCCAAACTGTGTGTTCTTTTTTACGGAACCGCTTCCCGTCACGGTCGGTATCGCCTCGTTGCTGATACCTTTGGCCTTTTGGATGTGTGTTTTATTAGTGGCCCGTAAACCGGGGATCGTGGTTTGGTGCCTGTTGCCGAAGGTTATATTAGATGGAGGGCAGTTGGTGCTTCTGTATCTTTTCGGGCAGTCCGTGATAGCGGTTGATATGTATTTGAACCTTACCAGCTCGAACGCTTCCGAGGCTAGCGAATTATTGGGGAATATCATTTTGGTGATCGGTTGCGTATTCTTTTTCTATACATTACCTACGCTGGTGCTCGCTTGTCGTTCGATACGGCAGAAAGAGAAACTGCGAAATCCTTTCCGGAAGAAATGGGCCAAGATCAGCCTAGGCATGTTTGTCGTGGGTTTGCTCCTTTGCTTCCTGTCTCCTTCGCAAGATCACCGGTTCTCATGGAAGGACGATGTATATCCGGCTAACGCCCTATACAATTTATATTTCGCCATAAATAAGGCGGAGAGGAACAGCAAGTATTCACCGATAGCCTTCGGCAGGAAATACAGACCGCCGCAGTCGGGAATCAGGCCAACCTTGGCAAAAGCTCTCGCCAAAAGCGTGCCTTGGCAGATGCATACACCAGGTCGCAGGCCAGCATCAGGTTAACGCCGGCACCGGCAGTAACGCCATTGATATAAGCAATAACAGGTTTAGGAATAGTAGTCAAGCGTTTGGCAACGTCGCCCACCTTAGCGATAAAGTCCTTCTTGGCAGCAACGCCTCCAAGCCGTTCAGATAGCTCAGGTCGCCTCCGGCACAAAATGCCTTGCCGTTGCCGGTAAGTACGATAGCACGCACCTCAGCGTCAGCAGCAGCCTTGGTAATGGCAGCATGCAAACCGTCAATCAGCGCGTCATTCATTGAATTCAGGCTCTTCGGACGGTTCATAGTAATCGTCGCAATATTGTTTTCCACAGCGTATAATACAGCTTCTTCCATTGGGAACACTCCTTTACACATGTAGTTTATATCATTAAGGATATTATAGCATAAAACCTTAAAAGCACCTACTATTTGTCTAAAGACTTTTGGCTCTTACTGCTTTCTTCGCTTTCTCCATTAAGTAAAGGCGAAGAGCGGTGCCAGCAGTCACTGTCGGCAAAAGCTGTCTTGCCGGCTATAAGCTCATTT
>ENA-OPYU01000689-OPYU01000689.1-human-gut-metagenome-genome-assembly--contig:-NODE-689-length-12850-cov-2.801462_pt1 | contig 12850 bp, 14 predicted proteins | sample MGYA00242637_ERZ504482 | MGnify/ENA primary metagenome ERZ504482 (study PRJEB26092, sample SAMD00036237) | human gut metagenome | host: Homo sapiens | study: EMG produced TPA metagenomics assembly of...
ATGAAGCTGTATTTCCAGCGCTTCATTCACCATATTGCAGGACTCCCTGATTTCAGTGCGCTGAAATTCACAAAATACAACCAGTACGAATCTCTGATTCTTCCAATGCAGAAATATCTGGAACATGCAGGTGTCGACTTCCAGTTCAACACTGAAGTAACGAATGTTGTCTTTGAATTTAAAGATCATAAGAAAATTGCATCCGCAATTGAATGCAAGGTAAAAGGTGTTGAAAAGGGAATCCTGCTTACAGAGAACGATCTTGTCTTTGTGACAAACGGAAGCTGTACCGAAGGAACGATTTACGGTGACCAGAACCATGCACCAAATGGCGATGCAGAAGTACGCACGAGTGGATGCTGGAACTTATGGAAAAATATTGCACGGCAGGATCCATCTTTTGGACATCCTGAGAAATTCTGCTCTGATATTTCCAAAACAAACTGGGAATCTGCGACGATCACAACACTGGATGATAAGATTATTCCTTACATCACAAAGATCTGTAAACGTGATCCAAAGAGTGGAAAAGTCGTAACCGGAGGAATCGTGAGCTGCCAGGATTCCAAATGGCTCATGAGTTGGACCATCAACCGTCAGGGACAATTCAAAGAACAGGATAAAGATAAAGTATGTGTCTGGGTATATGGACTATTTACCGATGTTCCGGGAGATTTCGTCAAGAAACCGATGCGGGAATGTACCGGAAAGGAGATTACGGAAGAATGGCTGTACCATATCGGTGTTCCGGTAGAACAGATTCCTGAACTGGCAGAACAGAGTGCAGTCTGTGTTCCGACAATGATGCCGTATATCACTGCATTCTTCATGCCTCGAACAAAGGGAGACCGTCCGGATGTCATCCCGGATGGATGTGTAAACTTTGCATTCCTTGGACAGTTTGCCGATACTCCTCGCGACACGGTATTTACAACAGAATATTCTGTTCGTACTGCGATGGAAGCCGTATACGGTCTTCTCGGCGTAGACCGTGGTGTACCGGAAGTATGGGGCAGTGTCTACGATATCCGCGACCTGCTCGACAGCTCTGTCAAGCTCATGGATGGAAAATCCCCTCTCGACATTCAGCTTCCGGGACCGTTAAATGCACTGAAGAAACCACTGATCCGTGTGATAAAAGGAACGGTAATTGAAAAATTACTCAGAGATCATGACATCCTGACAGATGAAATGTAACCTCGTTCTCCCCTAAGCACTGCTTCAAATACTATCGAAATAAAAAAATACGTCTCCGCAGAAAATTGTGACTGCCTTATGTGAAAATCACAGCATTTCTGCAAGACGTATTTTTTCTGTTATTGGAAGTCGCCTGATCGGCGTAATTTACTGCAATATAGCTCTTTCCTCTGTTGATCTTAATTTCCTTCCCATTCTGATCATAAAATTTCAGCCTGGACTGCTCATTTTTTCTTCCTTTGACCAGTGAATTTTCTGCACACCACCGTTGGAAATATAGTATCCAACCGAATCGCTGGCGCCATCCCAGTCTACCTCTTTATGTCCAATCTCATCTCTCACTGTAATCGATGTTTCCAGGACAAATACGTTTGTAAATGCAAGCTGCTCTCCAGTATTTCCATCGATCTGCGGATTTTCCATTTAAGTCTTTGACATATACCTTTTTTTGCTTCATCATAAGTAAGTGTCGCTCTGGCAGCTCCAAAATTAATATCTACTTTCTGACAATCCTCTCCGTCCGGTTTTACCTGCTCATTGAGTCCGTAAAACGCAAAAAGCCGCATCCTTCTTATCTTCCTCGATATCCGTTCTCAATCCTCTGGACTGCACGACACTGGCAAACTGAGTACCATCAAAATATCCTGTATGCTCGAGATCATATCCTGCACCTAGACGCGCCTGATCTCTTCCGAACAGACCGCTTCCATCACTGATTCCATCAATCTGGTCCAGATTCAGCGAAGCAATGTATTCTCCGATTGTGTCATCGCTTCCCCAGTTGACATAAAAGGCATCGAATCCTTCTGACAGCGCCGGAAAATATGCGCGGCAGCTTCGGATCGCACAGAGTTTTCGGGACAGCCGTATAATCACCGTACAGCGCCATAAATCTTGTCACATCCCCTTCTACCGGGATTTCGAAAAATAATATCTGCCTTTCCGACCCCATACTGCGGCATCGCCGGATCCACGTTATTGACCATGACTGCCACTGGACGTTTCCCGATCGCACCCTCTGTCAGATCCAAAACTCCGGTCAGAAGATTCTGATTTGCGGGAATCTCCTCCGACAATGCACTCTCCTCTGATCCTTTCGTATCCTCACTCTTCTGCTCTTTTGCATCCGACTGGCCTGCCTTTACAGATTCCTCCTGTTGTTTCCCACTTTTTCCACATCCCGGAATAACCGCGAGCATCAGACACATGGACAATAGCAACATTCTCTTCTTCATACGACTTCCTCCTTACCCTTCCTAGATTTCTCCCTCTGCATTTACCTGTTTTCTTTATGATAACAGACTTTTTTCCACTTTCTACAGCAATTATAGAAATGTTATCCACATTTAACAGCTGTTTTTCCACTGTTGTTGTGTAAACTCCGTCTTCTCTTCTCATCAAGTCAAATACCTGATCCCCTTCCTGCAAATATGCATATTGGGTATCGGCCGAAAGCCCCTCTATCGATATTACTTCATAGATTTGCCCCTCTTCTACTTGATACATCGTCTCCGGCATCGTAAGATTTTGCCTCCGGCATCGTAAGATTTTCCTCCGGCATCTCCTCAAATGACTCTAACACCGGTGGGAGATTCATCGTTTTTAATCTGCTCATACGGAAAATAGTCTTCTATAAAAAGGTATACTCTGCCACTTCAAAAAAGCAACACATTCCGGCTGAAACATCGTAAAACTAATAATCAAAGTCAAAAATTAGTTCCGATAATCATGAACAGAAATATATTCTCCAAGACTGTTCTCCAAAAATTTAGAACCTAGGCCATTTAAATAACTTCCTTGGAAAAAACAAGTGTCCTCGGCACCCCTTCGCCAATTCTCTGCTCATTTACATAATAATTGAAATGATTAAAACTTTCATCTCTTCTGACTTCCGGGCTGTACTGTTCTGTCAGACATTTGACTTCTGCGTTTCTTTCATAGACAGGAACCTTCTCATGAATCGGAATCTCTGAAAGCAACAATTTTTCCATCGTCTCTTCATGAACAGAAAATTCTTCTTTCGTGTTGATATGAACAGGAACTCCCTGCTCACTCAATCCTTCTAAAATATGATTGACTCCATAGAATGCACCCAGTTCATTCCAATGCCCTCCATCGTATTTTTTGTTAAATACCTTCTCTCCTTCCTCCGTCTTTTCCTCCAGTATCTCCGTATTATCTACATAGTGAATTTCTCTTTGATCCAGTTCTTTTAAAAACTGCTGCACCCACCGATTGTCATAATTCCATCCCTCTTCAAGTTCCTCTTGCAAAACAGTTGTTTTCGCAGGCTCAAACACGAATAGGAACGGAATCTCTCTTGCTTCACAGTAATCCTGGATTTTTTTTTATCATATCTGCAAAAGCGATATGGTAATCGCTAAAGATTGGATTTCCTCCTGTATTCAGAAATACATACCCATCTTTTCCATATACATAACTCGGGTGGATCATTTCATGAAAAATCTTATCATGACCTACAGTGTAAAGTTCGATCATCTCATTTCGCAATCCGATGCGGTCATTTACATAATTTTCAATTGCCTGAGTGGCATCTTCCCCCTCCCGTATTGCCGAAACAGGATTGGCGGCGAGCATCCGGTTATCCACCTCTGAAACTGCATTTTCCTCAGTGCGAAAGGTCACCACAGGGATTGCGAGCAGTATAAAAAATATTACAATAAAAAATATCTTTAGTTTTTTCATTTTCTTCTCCTAACCAATTCTGACCTGCATCTTAATATTGAAAATACAGGAATGGGCTGTATGAACTATTGATCATAAAGATCACAGATACGATCATCAGCAGAATCAATCCTGTCTCTTTGATAAAAAGTCCCGTCTTTGTCCGAGCAAAAAAAGTTTTCACTTTTTCTGCCCATGGCATACAAAAGGTGATTGCCCCAAGTACCGCAACGACTGATAAGAAAATCAATTTTATTGTCAGGTAATGCTGATAGGTATATTCCACTGCACTTGCTGCATTCGCTGCACTGAGCCCGAACAGACTTTTCAGAAACACCTCCAGCCGGCTGAAATCTGAAAAGTAGAACACCTGCCAGCTAAAAAATACAATTGCCATCGTAACGACCCATTTACATATAGCAGGAATTTTCTGATAGAAACGTTTTTCCCGTATGCAGCGCTCTACCAATACGCAGACTCCATTGATCACACCCCATAAAATGTAATTCCATGCCGCTCCATGCCATATTCCCGTCAGCAAAAAATACGCAAAACAGATTCCATAATGTTCGTTTCATTCCTTTTCGGTTTCCCCCAAGTGGAATATAAATATATGATCGGAACCATGTCCCAAGTGAAATGTGCCAACGTCTCCAAAATTCTGTAATGGATTTTGACCGATATGGGAACTGAAAATTCTCTTTGAAATGAAATCCAAATAGCTGTGCTAAACCAATCGCGATATCTGAATATCCTGAAAAATCATAGTATATCTGCATCATATAAAAAAAGTGCAAACAACCATGCGGTCGGTACATCCATTCCCACTCCGATATATGGATCGATCTTGCTGATCACAGCCCCAAATGAATCTGCCAAAATCACTTTTTTGGCAAACCCGATCATGATCCGATTCAACCCATCTAAAAATTTCCGGTCTCATCTACCCTGCGGTGTACCGTCTGTCTCTGAAAATCTTTCCACTGTACGATCGGTCCGGAAATCACTTTCGGGAAAAAACGAAAGATATAAAAATACATCCAAAAAGGCTTCCCGCCTCTGCATCTCCACGAAAGACATCCACAAGATAGGATATCGCTGTAAACGTGATGAAAGAAATTCCAAGAGGAACGATCCACTGACTCATCGCCAGACTGATGCCGAAAAAATGACTTAGATTTTCCGCAATAAAATTGTAATACTTGTACCAGATCAAAATGCCTGTCACAGCCAGGATAGAAAGTGTCATGAAACACACCTTCCTCTTGTACTTTGCTTTCTTTTCCAAATAACAGATTCCCTTTCCTGCCATCCACACTCCAAGCACATAGATGCTCAAAAGGGCAATTCCCCCCAATCTGGCCCATCATAAAAGCAAAGGCTTACAAGAACCAGAAACAGATTGCTGAGCCAGTCGCTCCACCTCTCATTTCTATTTCCCAAAAGCTTTATCAGATAATAGCCCGCAACCGATGCCGGCATCACTGCAAATAAGAAAAAACAGTTGTAAACGCCATATATCAATTTTCTCCTTCTAAATATTCCATTCATTATATCACATTCATTCTCAAGAAAAAGAAGTCTTCCGACACATCTCAGAGACTTCTTTTCCTTTTCTATTTCCTATGTTACTCTGTCCTTTTCTTGAACGCTGTCACCGTTGTTGACATTTTTACTTATTTTACAACAAGATTATCCTTTGCTTCATATGAAAAATCTTCATCCAAAGGAAGAATCGGTCATTGGCGACTTTCGTGTAATTTAAAGTCTTTAAGTCTTCATTTGTACTTCCTTTGTAAGTGCCATAATACTTCTCTTAGCGATTGCATCCTGATCTGCTGTCAGATATCCTAATTTACATACAACAATATCTGCTTCCTTCGGATCTCTTCCAAGATCAGTAAATACATCCGGCGAAACATAACCGATATGACCCTCTGCAAGAACAACGTCAACACCGCAGGAATGAAACAATGCAATGTCACAAGGGATGGATGTCTTTTTCCATTTTCCACATAAGCCTTGACTGTTCCGGTTGCTGTAATCGGCTGTGTTGTCGTCGTATCAAACTTTGCACCGAATGTGATCGTAACTTCTTCTCCCACTTTTCCTTTACAAGCCAGTGTTGCCTCCGGGTCATAGATTCCGCCATAGAGAACCGGTGTTTTTAACTGCTCTGTACGAGGATCTTCCATAATTCGTTTTAAAAATCCGGTACAGTCTGAGGAAGATCCGGCTGTCGGGTTATCTCCGGAATCAGAGAGATAAACCGGAAGTTCCTGTCCGTTTGCAATCGCATCAAAAGCGACATTTAATGTTTCTTCCTCTGTATAAGTCTCTGTCTGGAAACAGAAATCATTTCTTGTATTCCAGATGATCTCTGCGAGACAAAGCGCCTCACGGTCGGCCAACTCCTGCGTTTCGGCTACCACATAGACTGCCACAGAACTGTCCTCATTGTCCGCCCAAGGAAATCCCATCAGATAAGAGGCCGCAAGGATTCCTTCTTTCTGCTCTGTCTCGCGCAGCTTGGTGATCAGTCCTTTCATCGGCTCTACCGTTGTGGAAGACTGCTCTCCTGCGATCAGAATCGGAACCTTTACCCAGGCAGATTTTGCCTGCACATGATTCTCCAGAGCCGCGATCGTCATCTGTGCCGCATGTATCCCGGTCTCATACCGGTCTGTGTGCGGAGCACATTTAAATCCGACAAATCCGTCACAGTTCTCGTGCATACGCACAGTCATCGTTGTGTGCATGTCCAGCGCGCAGAAGATTGGAATGTCCGGGAACATCTCCCTTAATTCTTCCAGCAGATATCCTTCTGCATCTCCAAGTCCTTTCACTCTCATAGATCCGTGAAGTGCAAGTGTGATCGCATCCAGCGGCTTTTCTTCCTGCGCCTGACGCGCTCTCTCAAGGATCTCTGCTTTCAGTCCTATATAAAAGTCATGATTTACTTCCCCATTTGGAACTGCGCTTGCAAAAAGTGTCGGTACTACTTCATATCCTTGTTCCTGAAGCGTATCCATCACTCCGCGCAGCGGATCATTTTTTGGATTTCTCTCAAAAAGGTTTTTCTCCCCGGACAACACCGAAGTCATTTTCTCCGGCAATGATTGGATTGAATGAATTAGATTCATGCATCATCGATGCAACTAATACTCGTTTCATTTCTATTCCTCCTAAGCAAACGATATACTTCTAATATAAATGACATGCCACTACATGTCCAGGCTCAATCTCTTTTGCTTCTGGTTTCGTCTTCACACATTCCGGCTTGCAGTATTTACATCTCGTTGCAAACGGACATCCTTCCGGCAGATTTACCGTACTTGGAATATCCCCTTCCAGAATGATCCGCTCTTTCTTCCGTCCCGGATCCGGAATCGGCACCGCCGATAACAATGCCTGTGTGTACGGATGTGACGGATTGTTGTAGATCATCTCTTTTGGCGCCATCTCCACAATAAATCCAAGATACATTACTGCAATCCGGTCAGAGATCATCTCTACAACCGATAAGTCGTGAGAGATAAACATATAAGTCAGATCGAAGCTTTTCTGAAGATCATGAAGAAGATTCAGTACCTGCGCCTGAATGGAAACATCCAGCGCTGAAATCGGTTCATCGGCGATGATCAGTTTTGGTTTTACTGTCAGTGCTCTCGCAATTCCGATCCTCTGCTTCTGTCCACCTGAGAACTCGTGCGGAAAACGCTGTGCATGCTTTGCGCTTAATCCTACAATCTCCAAAAGCTTATGTACTTCTTTCATCCGCTCTGCCTTTGTCATCTTTGTATGGATCAAAAGCGGCTCTTCCACAAGATCCTCCACTCTCATACGCGGATTTAAGCTTCCCGCCGGATCCTGGAAGATCATCTGCATCTCTTTTCGCAGAGGTCTTACCTGCGCCTGTGTCATCTGATCGATCCGCTGTCCGTCAAACCAGATCTCTCCGCTGTCCGGCATCAACAGATGATTGATCAGCCTTCCTGTCGTACTTTTTCCACATCCGGATTCTCCTACGACAGAGAACGTCTCACCTTTATAGATATCAAAACTTACATTATTTACCGCATGTACAAATTTATCCGGTTTCCCAAGCAGTGTCTTTCCGACCGGGAAATGTTTTTGTCACATTTTTTACAGTAAACTAATGTATCCATACTACTTTTCCCCCTTTCTGTCTTCGCTGGCAAGCCAGCATCTGCTGTAATGATTTTCACCTACTTCAAATAACTCCGGCTTTCCTGCCCGGCATTTTTCTGTCGCATATTTACAGCGCGGTGCAAATCTGCAGCCAGACGGCAGAGAAGACAGATCCGGTACACTTCCCGGAATACTCGGAAGCACTTTGACTCCTGAGCCAAGCTTCGGTACAGATGCGATCAGACCTTTTGTATATGGATGCTGCGGCGCATTGAATAATTCGTCAATCGGCGCCTCCTCCACAATCTCTCCTGCATACATAACAATTGCTCTTGTACACATCTCTGCGACAACACCAAGGTCGTGAGTGATCATCAGGATACTCATTCCCTTTTCTTCCTGGATCTTTTTCATCAGATCAAGAATCTGTGCCTGGATCGTAACATCCAGCGCAGTCGTCGGCTCATCGGCGATCAAAAGCTTTGGCTGGCAGCTCATTGCCATCGCGATCATCACACGCTGGCTCATACCTCCTGACAGCTGGTGCGGATAATTCTTCAGGACACGCTCCGGATCAGGGATCCCCACCTGCGCCAGAATTTCCGCTGCCCGCTTTCTTGCCTCCTCTTTGGAGAGATCTGTATGAAGACGGATTCCCTCGATCATCTGCTTGTCAATCCGCATTGCCGGGTTCAGACTGCTCATCGGCTCCTGAAAGATCATGCTCATCTCTCCGCCGCGGATCTCGCGCATCTCTTTCTCACTGATCTTTAACAAATCTTTCCCTTCAAAAAGCACTTCACCTTTTGTAACCTTTCCGCTGGTAGCTGTGAGAAGCCCCATAATCGACAGAGAAGTAACACTTTTCCCACATCCGGATTCTCCTACCAGTCCGAGGATCTCTCCTTTTCCTATTGAAAAACTAATCTCATTTACCGCAGTCACACTGGAAGTCTTACTGGAAAAGAATTCCGTTCTTAACTGCTTTACTTCAAGCAAATTTTCTTGTTTCATCGTATACTCCTTTCACTGCCTCTCCCACTACTTAATCTTCGGATCAAGTGTATCTCTCAGACCGTCACCAAACAGATTAAATGCAAGTACCGTTATAAAAATGATCAGACCAGGAAAATATACCATATGTGATGCAATTCCCAGGTAACTTCTTCCCTGCGAGAGCATTGCTCCCCATTCCGGCTCTGAGACATTTGCGCCAAATCCCAAAAAGCTCAAGGATGCTGCCGCCATGATCGCACTTCCGATTCTCATTGTAAAATTGACGATCAGTGACTGGATCGTTCCCGGGAAAATATGTACGAACAATAACCGGAAAATCATTACATCCAAGGCTCTGTGCCACTTCTACATAGAGAGAATTCTTTACCGCCAGCGTCGAACTTCGCATAATTCGTGCAAAACTCGGCACCGTAAATACCATAACCGCGATAAATACGTTGATAATACCAGGTCCTAAAATTGCCACGATCGCAATCGCAAGGAGAATATCAGGGAAACTGGAAAAAGCACATCTGAACTTCTCATAACCAGCATCTCGATGATCCCGCCATAATACCCTGCCAGAAGTCCGAGAATACTTCCGAGCGCAGCGCCGACTACTACGGAAGACAATGCCACACCAAGTGTCAGTCTTGTTCCTACGAGCATACGGCTCAAAATATCACGTCCATAGTTATCTGTTCCAAACCAGTGCTTCGCGCTAGGCCCTGCAAGTGTATTTGCATAATCATATTCTGTATAATCATACGGAGTAACATAAGGTCCGATGATCGCAATGATCACCAGAAGGAAAATAATGATCAGACCTGCGACAGCCGTTTTTCTTTTTAAAAACTTTTTTCAGAAACGACTTGAACCGCCCGTCTTTATCGGACTGTATATTTTCATCAATATATGTTTTTCAAACTCTGTATTTCTTGTTTTTTACTTGTTCTTCAGCCATTATACATTCCTCCCTCACAACTAATCATATCGAATCTTCGGATTGATCACACCATACAGCAAGTCAACGATCAGGTTGATGATAACGTACTGGAACGCAAACAGCATCAGCAGCCCCTGGATCACCGGGTAGTCACGGAATGCAATGGAATCCACCAGAAGACGTCCCATTCCCGGGATAGAAAATACTGTCTCTGTCAGAACAGATCCTGACAGTAATCCACCAATCTGAAGACCTAAAATCGTAATAACCTGAATCAGCGAGTTACGGAATGCATGCAGGAACATAACTAAAAATTCTTTCTGTCCTTTTGCTCTTGCTGTTCTGACATAATCTTCTCTCAATGTCTCTAACATGGAAGAACGGGAGTATCTCGCCAGAACCGCCATGATTCCACATCCCATTGTAAACGATGGTAAAATGTATCCGGTCCAGGAATCCAGTCCTCCTGACGGAAGCCATCCTAACTGTACCGAAAAAATCTGGATTCCCATCAGACCAAGCCAGAATCCCGGTGCGGAAAGCCCGGTGATCGCCAACAGCATACAGCCGTGATCCAGTGCTTTTCCTCTCTTGATCGCTGAGATCACACCGATAAAAATACCTAATACCGGCGCCCATAAAATTCCTGCGAATACAAGCTTTAATGTATTCTGCATTCTGTCTACGATCAGTTCTGCTACCGGAGTATCAGATTTTAAACTTCTTCCAAGGTCTCCGGTAAACAAACCTTTCATATAGTTCACATACTGCACGATCAGCGGATCGTTTAATCCGTACTCTTCGCGAATCGCCTCTACTTCTGATTGTTCTGCATCCAGTCCTGCCATTGTTCTCGCCGGATCTCCCGGGATCATATGAATAAATAAAAATACTAAAATCGAGATTACCAGCATCAATGGTATCGTCTGCAGGATTCGCTTGACAAAATATCGACTCATATCTTCTCACTCCAACTTCATTTTCTCCGATGTTTCATCGGGTATCTCTGCTGTCATATCCTGAAAAGGACAAGTTCTGTATCCATACATCACAGATGTATCTTGAAAAAAGGGCAGCTTACGGCGCTGCCCTTTTCCTAGTATCAACCACATATTGATTAGTGATTCAGTCCGGCATTTGTTACAATAAGACTTCCACCTGGTAAGTATTTCACACCTGTTACATAAGCTTTCTGACCAATGATCGCATTGTCACATCCTAAGAACATCCAAGGACACTCTTCCCATGCGATTTCCTGTGCTTTTGCATAACTTTCTGTAATTTCTTTTTCATCTGTTGTCACTAAAGCTTTATCTAATGCAGCATCAAACTCTGCATTGCTGTAAAATGCTGTATTGTATCCTGCTGGCGGGAATTTCTCTGTATGTAAAATACTTCTCATACATCCGTCTGCATCATAAGATCCCGGACTCCAGTTTACATACCACATCTCAACCTCTGTCTCATTCTCCGGTGCGCTTGTCATATCAGCGATGGTTGTAGATTCCATCGGAAGAACGTTGACTTCAATATTGATCTCTGCAAGCTGCTGTTTTACGAACTCTGCGCCCTGCATCTCAAGTGTTGTATTGTCCACCCAGAGATCGATCGGGAAGCCATCTTCATATCCGGCTTCTTTCATCAGAGATTTTGCCTTCTCTAAATCAAGTGAGTACGGTGTCTGCTCTGAATAGTAAGGAACTGCCTCTGAGAATAAAGAAGTAGGTTCTTTTGCATATCCCTGGAATACGACTTCACAGTATGCTTTACTGTCAAATGCATAGTTCATTGCCTGACGAACTTTCACATCTTTTAACGGCTGTCTTCCATCATCCAGTTTGTAGTTCTGATTTAATGTTACATAGCGGTATGTCAATCCGTTCAGATTCACTACTTCTACAGATTTGTCGTTCTCAACTTTTTCTACCTGGATCGGAGGTACCGGATAAATGATATCTGCCTCTCCGGTCTGTAACATCGCAATACGTGCACCGTCTTCCGGAACAACCTGGAATGTCAGAGAATCCAGTGTAGACTTTTCACCCCAATAGTCTTCGTTCGGAACTACTTTTGTATATCCGCCGTCAACACGGTCTGCCAGTTTAAACGGTCCTGTTCCTGCGGATTCTTTTGCAAGTCCGTCAGATCCTTTTTCTTTGATCGCTTTCGGGCTTACCATTCTTACCTGTGTCACTTTGTTGATAAATGTGTTGTTCGGCTCGTCCAGTGTGATCGTAACTTCATACTCGCTGTCTGCTGTCACATTTACCCAGCTCTTAATAGAGCTTGCAAGACGAAGTGATTCGTCCTCTTTTCCTCTCTGCCAGTTTGCTACAACTGCCTCTGCATTGAAAGGCTCTCCATCGTGGAATTTAACTCCCTCTCTCAACTTAAATGTGTAGCTTAATCCGTCCTCAGACATCTCCCAGCTTTCTGCTAATAATGGCTGGATTTCCAGATTTTCATCAAATGCAAGAAGTGTCTCGTACATAGAATTTGTAACAAGATTAGAATTTCCGTTTGAAGAAACATGCGGATCCAGATGTGTCGCATCCGTCTGCACCGCGATCACCATATCATTATCTGGAGATTTTGCATTTGATACCGCTTTCTTCCCCGTATCGTCTTTTTTGCTCTCGGAAGATTTATCATTTCCTCCTCCGCAGCCTGCCAGGCTTACTGTAAGCATGGCCGTAAGAATCAGTGCTATTTTCTTTTTCATCTTTTCTCCTTTCTGCGGCATGCTTTCCTCTCTCTGTGCCGCCTTTCCTATTAGTCATTATATATATTTTTCAATTTATATTCAACTAATTTTAGTGTCTTTTTACTAGATACTTTATTTTTAAAGTTTTTTATTGTCTATTTGTTATTATT
>ENA-OPYU01000690-OPYU01000690.1-human-gut-metagenome-genome-assembly--contig:-NODE-690-length-12845-cov-3.188316_pt1 | contig 12845 bp, 18 predicted proteins | sample MGYA00242637_ERZ504482 | MGnify/ENA primary metagenome ERZ504482 (study PRJEB26092, sample SAMD00036237) | human gut metagenome | host: Homo sapiens | study: EMG produced TPA metagenomics assembly of...
AAGGAATCCGGATTAAACAGATCGCTGATGCTGTCTCCGTTTCTATGGATTCCGTCTACAGAAAACTCTGCCCACTCCCCGATGTTGGTGGCGTGGTCGCCAATTCGCTCATAGTATTTGGAGATCATCAGAAGGTCAAGAACCTCGTCACTGGAAAAGCCCATGGTGTTCTGATCCAACGCTTCTCTTTATTGAAAAGATTATCCAGAATATCATCACTGCTGATCACCTTTTTCGCCAGATCACTTTTTTCCTCTACATAAGCAGTAACACTGTCATTTACCATATGCATGGCATAATCTGCCATTTCCTGAAGTGGAATAGCAGTTACTGGTACATGAACGCTGCCTGTGTTCAGAATCTCCGCAATATCAGTAGCCTGGTCGCCGATTCGCTCCATATCTGTTACCATCTTAAGTGCTGCGGAAATTTTGCGAAGATCAGTACCAACCGGCTGCTGTTTCAGAAGAAGCTGCATGCAAAGAGCCTCAATATTATGCTCTTTGTCGTCAATCTCCTTTTCAATTCTTCCAATCTCCTTTGTGGCAGCCTCACGGACCTCCATGCTTGCCAGAAGCTGACAGGTCTTCATGATGGCCTGACCGCACAGATTTCCCATTTCCAGGATCTCATCTGAAAGCCTGGAGAGCTTTGCGGTATACACATCTCTCATATCAACCAAACCTCCCTGTAATATACTCTTCTGTTTTCTTGTTCTGTGGTCTGGAAAACAGTTCTGTAGTATCGTTGTATTCAATAATCTCACCCAGCAGGAAAAATGCAGTCTTGTCAGAAATACGAGCTGCCTGCTGCATATTGTGAGTTACGATCACGATGGTGTAACGGTCTTTTAATTCCAACGCCAGATCCTCAATGTGAGATGTGGAAATTGGATCAAGTGCAGAGGTAGGCTCATCCATAAGAAGTACCTCCGGCTCTACTGCAAGAGCTCTTGCAATGCAAAGTCTCTGCTGCTGTCCGCCAGACATACCCAGGGCGCTCTTTTTCAACCGGTCCTTTACCTCATCCCAGATAGAAGCATTTCGAAGAGCACGCTCTACGATATCGTCCAGTTTTTCCTTGGAATGAATTCCATGAGTACGAGGTCCATATGCAATATTATCATAAATGCTCATTGGAAAAGGATTTGGTTTCTGGAAAACCATTCCCACACGTTTTCTCAACAGGTTTACATCGATATCTCCGTAAATATCCTCTCCATCCAGACGGATATCCCCTGTGATTTTACATCCTTCTACCAGATCATTCATTCTGTTTAAGGATTTCAGCAAAGTGGATTTTCCGCAGCCACTAGGGCCGATAAAAGCGGTGATTTTCTTCTCCGGGATATCCAGATTGATATTTTTTAAGGCATGGAAGCTGCCATAATACAGATCCATGTTTTTTACATCTATTTTACCCATATTCTCCTTTTGTGAAAGCTTTGACAGCTATATACTTTATATCTGCCAGCTGCTTTACTGCCTTTCTTGATGATCTATAGCCCTGCAAAATATATGTTATATTTTCCCGGACTCATTCTGCAATTCTTACAATTTTCGTACTATTTGCTACATTGTATCTCTCTTATTTTTCCCCACTAGCTTTACTCAGCTTCTTAGCACATACTCCGGAAATCCAGTTCAGCACCAGTACAAACAGCAATAGAATAACCGCTGTCGCATATGCCTGATTCATGTGGAGGCCTTCACTGGAAAGCACATACATATGTACGGCAAGGGTTCGTCCGGAGCCCATCAGGCTTTCCGGAACCTTTGCAACAGATCCTGCGGTATAGATAAGAGCTGCTGTCTCACCTACAATACGTCCTGTAGCAAGTACCACGCCGGAAAGAATTCCGGGAATCGCACTTGGAAGTACCACTTTAAATACCGTGCGGAGTTTTCCTGCGCCAAGTCCGAAGGAAGCTTCCCTGTAAGCATCCGGAACACCAAGAAGTGCTTCTTCCGTAGTACGGATGATCAGCGGTAAGATCATGATCACTAAGGTCATGGAGCCGGACAGAAGGGAATATCCCCAATGGAGAGCGGTACTGAAAAACAGAAGACCGAACAGCCCGAAGATAATGGATGGAATTCCCTGAAGAGTTTCTGTTGTAATGCGAATGATCTTGACCAGCTTGCTGCCCTTTTTCGCATACTCAACCAGATAAATTGCTGCAAAAAATTCCAAATGGCACAGCGATTACCAAAGATAACAGGGTGATGATCAAGGTGTTGATCAGTGCCGGCATTAAAGATGCATTGTCAGAATTATATTCCAGTGCAAACAGGTCTGGTGTCAGATTTCCAACACCTTTTATCAGAATAAAACCAATAAGAAACGCCATAACTGCCACTGTAATAATTGCAGATAACCATACCAGGAGCCTTAGGATGGCAGAACCAGGATGATTTTTCCAATAAGATAATTTACTTTTACTCATCTTCTGCTCTCCTTTTCAGGGCTGATACACACAGGTTTATGATCAGGATGAATACAAAAAGTACAACACCTGTAGCAATCAGCGCTTCCCTGTGAAGATCGGTTGCATATCCCATTTCAATTACAATATTTGCGGTCATGGTTCGAAGTCCTTTGAAAAGTCCCTGTGGCATCCAGGTCTGGTTTCCAGCTACCATGATCACTGCCATCGTCTCACCAATGGCTCGTCCGATTCCAAGAACCACACCAGCTAATACACCTGATTTTGCAGCCGGAAAAACAGTGCCAAATACACTTTTTTCGTGGGTTGCTCCAAGTGCCAGTGCCCCTTCATAATAACTTGTGGGAACACTTTTTAAGGCTGGTTCTGCAACGCCGGTTACCGTTGGAAGGATCATAATTCCAAGAAGTACAGAAGCTGTCAGCATGGTACTTCCATCATGACCGGTAAGCTGTCGAAGCAGCGGGACAAACACTGTCAAACCGAAAAATCCATAAACAACAGATGGGATTCCTGCAAGGAGGTTTACCATTGCTTTCAGTGGACCATACAGTTTCTTCGGACAGTAAAATGCAAGGAAGATAGCAAGCAAAAGGGCTGTTGGAACACCTACCACAATTGCCCCTGCTGTTACATAAATACTTCCAAGGATAAATGGGAAAATTCCATATAAGCCATTGGATGGTTTCCATTTCATTCCAAACAGAAAATCAGGCAGGCCAATCTTCGCCATTGCCGGGATTCCGTTTGCAAACAAGAAAATGCAGATTAATGCAACGGCTAATACGGAGGTACAGGCCGCTGCGAGGAATACAAATTTCATTACAGTTTCATTGATCGATTTCATATAAAGTAAGTTCCTTTTTATTCGGAAAATTTGGATCCTGCAAAACTTTTGACGGGCTTTGCAGGATTCCTTATTTCTGTTTCTTGTTTCGTAACTGTAAAGGTACTTTATTTCTTTACTATTCACTGGCAGCATTCCGCAAGATGTTTTTTGTGAACAGTGACTTTATTTCTTATTATTTTGTAAGGTCTTCCCAGGTTGTGATGTTGCCTGTGTAAACATCTTTTTACCTGCTCGCTTGTAAGCTCCTCAACACCACTGTCGTTGTTTACGATTACAGCGATACCATCTTTTGCGATAACAGTTGCGGTAAGACCAGCCTCAGTCTCGCTGTCTTTTAAATCACGGGATGCCATACCGATATCGCAAAGTCCGTCAATTGCAGATGTCATACCAGTTGTAGAATCACTCTGCTGAACCTCAATATCAACTTTGTCATTTACTGCCTTGTAGCCTTCAGCAAGCTTCTCCATAACTGGTGTTACAGAAGATGATCCAGCTACTACAACTTTTCCTTCTACGTCAGCTGCTTCATATGCAGGTTTGTCGCCTACAGCGATGTATCCATTGTCTTCAATGATCTGCTGTCCGTCTGCGCTCATGATGTATGTAATGAAATCCTGTGCCGCTTCGCTTACATCATCCTTTGTTGCAATGTTGAATGGACGAACTACTTTGTAATCTCCGGATTCAATGTTTTCTGCTGTTGCCTCTGCTCCGTCGATTTTTAATGCTGTTACACTGTCATCCAGAGAACCAAGAGATACATATCCGATTGCATTTACGTCCTGTGCTACTGTGCTTAACATAACGGATGTGCTGTTTGTGATCTTTGCTGCTTCTGTTGTATTGTCTACTTTATTTCCATCTGCGTCTTTTTCTTCAATTCCAAATAGTTCAATGAATGCACCTCTTGTACCGGATCCGTCTTCTCTGGAGCAGATTGTGATATCTCCGGAAGCTGCTGCCATAACTGTTGTTCCCATTGTTGCTACTCCTAATAATGCCGCCATTGCTACTGCTAAACCTTTTTTCATGATTAATAATCTCCTTTTCTTCGCGGTCCTTATGTTTTTTCCTCTCTCTCGCGATTACAGTTGTATCTTACTGTCCTTCTGTAAAATGCACTAGCTTTAAAAACGTAAAATCAATGTAAAAAAATCAGACCTCAATGAGATCTGTTTTTTACACTTTACGATTATTTAATTTCTTTTACTCTCCGAATGTCATAAATTACGCAAATTCCTGCATAATCCATAATCCTTTTATAAATAGCATCTGCCGGATCATCCTGGTGACGATCTGGCGGATGAGGCAGGCGGCGCTGATAAACAACAGGCTCACTTCTCTGGTTTTTTTTCGCCGGCATCCTTTCCAGGCTCCGGCTGCATTTTCTGCCCCTCATGGCCAGCCATGATATATTCCATATTTTCCAGCAGCTGTCCGATGATACGTGTTTCTCCCTTTCCCGGACCGCCATAAAGAACCTTGATCTCTTCCTTGTGCTTCCAAAGCTTCAGAAGCAGGTCATGTACATACTCAACGCTGCCGTTCACCGGCTTTCCAAAAGGCATGCAAAGCTCATCTCCACAGAACAGGATTCCCTCCTGGTCGTCCAAAAAAGGCAAGACTTCCTACTGCATGGTCTGGAATCTTGAAGGTGGTAAGATGCCTTCCTCCAAGATCAAATACATAGCCTTCGTCAATCACCTGCACCGGATAAGATCTTGGGAAACAGATTCCCTCAAAGCTTGGAAATGGAATGGTTGCCAGATTTTTTTGTCTCTGCGGACATATAGGCACAATCAAAATAACTGTTATTTGCCGTATGATCAAAATGGTCGTGGGTATTGGCAATTCGTTTTACCGGTTTGTCTGTCAGGCTCTGACAGTATGCGCGGAGATTGCCACATCCATAACCGGAATCAATTACAAGCGCCTCATTTTCCCCCTCTACCAGATAAGAATAATCGCCATCACTTAAGATCTGCCAGGTTCCCGGTGCGATCTTTTCTGATTGGAAAAAAGACACATCCATAGGCTGGCGGCTTCCATCCTCATGCTCCAGCAGAATATGATGTTTACATAAAAAATCAATAGGGCTTCTTCGCTGCGCAAACAGCCAGTCTCCAATCGCCTCCAGATTATAAGCCTGCGGCCAGGTTGCCATATGGTAAAACCAGGGCTTGATATCTTCCAGTTCTTCCAATACGGAATCTCCCTCAAACCAGGTAAAAAAGATATGCTCTCCAGATCCGACAAGTGTTCTTACCTTCCTGTTCTGCTCCGGCAATGGTGCTTTTGCATCCAGGCTTCCTCTGGTAACTCTTCCGCCATTTTCTTCAATCTGCTTCATGCAGTCTCCCATAATAGGAAAGGCTTTAAAATCCTTTTCCGAAACAAGCGCCCAGATATTTTCTTTTTTCAGTGCACCACAGGTCTTAGGATTCCACTGTCCTGCCACCAGAAAACATCCGCCGAAAAATCCCGGATTGCGAAGCATCAGCTCCATCAGCATCATACATCCCATAGACTGTCCGGTTCCGTAAATTCTCTTTTCATCTACAGATGGTTGCAGGCGCAGCACCTCTTTTACCAGTTCTATGGTAGCATCCGCCTCCCAAGTCACCCGAAAATCATCATCAGCAGCCTGTCTGGGATAACAAGGAGCCAGTACAAAACACGGCTGCCGATTCTGCCAGTAGCTGGTCGCCCATACTGTCGCGCCTTTTCCCTGGGTAAGGGTTCTGGTCACATCCTCTGAACAGCTGCCCATGTCATGGATAAACAAAACCAAAGGATAGGTTTCCCCGGCCTGCATATTTTCCGGAACATATAAATTGTATGCCAATTTGCGTCCTGTCTCCTCACCAGGAACATCCGGGACCTGAAATTCAAACTGGTTAAACCGGTTCACTGCCTGCATGCATGCCTTGTCTATGTCTTCCCTAGTGTAGTTCTTTTCCGTCATATATGTTTCATCCTTTCATTTCTTCCAGAAGTCCAAGTGCTTTCCTTAGCAAAATCTCAGCAGCCCCGTTTCCAAAAGGAGAATTCATCGCTTCATATTTGCTGTTATCATAAGCGTCGCGCTCTGCCATATACTTGGCTCCGCCATTTACCATGGTGCATACCAGGGTATGGCGATATGGGGAAAAAGTCCGAAGCGCAATCCCGCTTTTGCAGTTCAGCTCCGGTTTCACACCGACCAGCGCCAGATTTCCCAGGCAGATCGCCTCTACTGTCGTCACTTTATCTTTTGCCGGAATGTATTCTGGTGTTTTCATTGGATGCAGTTTTTTCAGTTCCCGTTCCATTTCCTTTCCTGGCACCAAAAACTCTGTCTTTCCAAATTCCAGTTCCTGCATCATTTCTTCACATGTGATCTGTCCGGTTATCTGGCATACAGTCTCTCCCAGGCTGTTGCCAAGCTTTTCACAGATTCCAAAGCCCTCTTCCCGCCGGTCTGTCCGGATTTTTTTGCTCCACGGGACAAAGGTTTCCCATAACTGCTTTTTCTACCGGAGCCTGATCTCCTGCTGCCCCGATCAGGTACAGCGCAACAAAACCATCATCTCCTGTGTTCTTTTCCACATAGTCGCAGGCAATTCCTGCAACATCCGGACTTACTGCCTTTCCTCCTGCACTTAACGCAGAACCGTCAAGCACAGATGACTGTAGTCCATAATGGAAGACAGCAGCCATAGGCTTTCCATCTTCTTTGTTAATACGTACAACAGAGACTTTATGGTCGCAAAGCCCCGGACCTCCGGTTCCTACCCACCAGCCGTCCTCCAGCTGTACATCACGGGTTACAGTTTAATCAGACTATAGCCATCTCCAATTCCCATAGTAGCGTTCTGAAGGCCTGCAAAGCCTTTTCCAACTGCCTCCAGGGAAGCTCTTATCAGTTCTTCCCGGTATTTTGCATTTTTCTGCAATTCTCTCCGGATCTTTTAAAATAAAATCCGGCAATAAATGAGGTGCGGAAAAAGTGTGTGTAACGCATACCCACACATGATCCTCCTCAACCGGATAATTTTCTGCAATTTTCTTACGGATCGCATAAGTTTCCTCATCTGGCATAGACGTTATCTCAAGGGACAGCAGCACCACAGTCTGCCCGCTTTGGATCACAACCGCGCGCGCATTCAGGGTTCTGTGGATGACAGCAAAATCCTCTATTTCCAAATATTCTTCAGCCAGTATAATTTCTGACTTTTCCTGCGCCAGCTTTCATACAGCCCCTCCTTACATTCCCTTCTGGGAATTATATAATTTTTTTGTATCGCATACCTTTTTTCCGTATACAACCATAAAATCCCAAGAACTGCTACCAGGATATACTCCTGCAGATCTTTCACCAGGTTAGAAGAAAAACCATTATAAGCCACTGTTATTCCCACAGCCACAAGAAGCATGGTGAGGGATAAGCCAACTGAAAGCTTCTGTGCCTTTTGAAGCTGAAGAGCGGTACTTTGTACTTGTAAATGGTCATATCTCTTGGTGCAGATCACATAAAAAGAAAAGGATCCAGCCAAGCCATACATACCCAGCATGCTAAAAGCCTGAAGCAAGAGCTATCGCCGGATTTAAGTTGCAAGTAAAGTCCCTTGGTTCCTGCTTTTGCAAAAAAAGTACAGTTCCAGACCAAAGAGTACCACATAACACACCCGGAGAAGTGCCTGCATAACCGGAGTAAGCTCCTGTCTGTAATAAAATCCCTTATAGGTATACTGAAGATGGGTTCCGTTTCCACGTTTGTTCGAAACCCGATCTTCCTCATAATCCTCAAAATATTTCTGATAGTATCTGCCCAATTTTTTCTCTCCTGGTTCATTTAAGAATTAATTTCTTCCACTCTGCAGCATGATACAAAATGGTCCTTGGAAACTTCCCGAAGCTCCTGTGGCTGATGACACTTTTCTGTTGCATAAGGACATCTTGCCGCAAAACGGCAGCCCGGTTTCGGCTCGATCGGAGAAACGATTTCTCCTTTCAGAATGATTCTCTGTTTCTGATGATGAATGTCAACGGAAGGAATTGCTGAAAGCAGAGCCTTGGTATATGGATGTAACGGTCTGTCAAACAGTTCCTTGGAAGTTGTGGTTTCCACAAGCTGTCCCAGGTACATAACACAGATGTTATCGGAAATGTGCTTTACTACAGACAGGTCATGGGTAACAAACATATAAGTGACGCCTGATTTTTCCTGCAGATCCTGCAGCAGGTTCAGAACCTGTGCCTGAATGGAAACATCCAGTGCGGAAACCGGCTCGTCACAGACTACAAAGGCAGGATCCAGTGCAAGTGCACGGCCAATTCCTACTCTCTGTCTTCTTCCTCCGTCCAGCTCATGAGGATATGCATACCTGAGACGTTCATCAATTCCTACCATCTCCATAATGCGGTCTGTCTCGTCACTCAGCTCTCCTTTTTTGAATTTTCCAGAAAGCTCCAACGGTTCACGTATGGTTTCCTCTACGGTCATTCTTGGATTCAGGGAAGCAAACGGATCCTGGAAAATGATCTGCATCTGCTCTCTTAACTGGTGAAGCTTATGTTTATGCACATGGGTAATATCCTCTCCGTTGAAGAAAATCTGTCCGTCTGTGCTTTCGTATAAGTGGATCAGGGTTCGTCCCAGAGTGGATTTTCCGCAGCCAGACTCTCCAACCACTCCCATTGTCTTTCCTTTTCCTATAGAAAAAAGTCACATCATCTACTGCGTGAAGCATTCCCTTAGGAGTTTCAAAATATTTTTTCCAGATGTTTTACTTCCATCAGATTCTCTGACATCTCTATTCTCCTTTCTGCTTCATGCCTTACTTTGGACAGGCTTTGCTGCCTTTATGCATCTGCATACATGGGTACCGCCAAGCCCTGTTAAATCTACTGCTGCCTTCTTACATTCTTCAGATGCATAAGGACATCTTGGTGAAAAAAGCACAGCCAGATGGCAGATTACTTGGATCCGGCGGCATTCCTGCGATAGGGGAAAGCCGTTTTACATCCGAATGGATATCCGGAAGAGAACCAAACAGACCGATCGTATAAGGATGTGTAGGATGGTCAAAGATTTCCTCTTTGCTTCCGTATTCCACAATTTCACCTGCATATACAACAGCTACATTGTCACATACCTCTGCAACGATTCCCAGGTCATGTGTGATCATGATCATCGCTGTATTTAACTCCTTCTGGAGATTTTTGATAATATCCAGAACCTGGGCCTGAATGGTCACATCCAAAGCAGTGGTAGGTTCATCAGCCAGAAGAAGATCCGGGCTGCAGGCCAGTGCCATGGCGATTACAACTCGCTGTTTCATTCCACCGGAAAACTGATGTGGGTAATCACGGAATCTGGAACCTGGAATTCCAACCATTTCCAGCATTCTTTTTGCCTTTTCTTCTGCTTCTTTCTTGGAAGCATGTTCATGAAGGGCAATTCCTTCTGCGATCTGTGCGCCTACACGCATAACCGGATTTAAAGCTGTCATAGGATCCTGGAAAATCATGGAAATTCTTTTTCCACGGATTTTACGCATTTCCTCATTTGCCAGAGGGAGAAGATTTTTCCCTCAAGAAGGATTTCTCCTCCATCTACCTGCGCAGGCGGCTCTGGAAGAATACGCAGAATGGATTTGGCGATTGTCGTTTTCCCGGCACCTGTTTCTCCTACCAGACCTAAAGTCTCCCCTTTTCCAGGGAAAAAGAAACATTATTCACAGCATGGATTTCTTTTCCCTCAGAGGTATAATGTACGGTCAGATTTTTCACTTCAATAAAAGGAGTGGTATTCTTTTGAGTATTCACGATTTGTCCCTCCTATTTTTTCAGTTTCGGATCCAGTGCATCACGAAGTCCGTCCCCCAGCATATTCAAGGAAAGAACTACAAGTGCAATGGCAAGTCCTGGAAACAGTACCATATGAGGATAATCTCTCATATAAGTTCTTGCTGCGGAAAGCATAGCACCCCATTCCGGTGTAGGCGGCTGGACACCAAGTCCGATATAGCTTAAGGATGCAGCCATCAGAATAGTATTTCCGATTCCCATGGTAACCGAAACAATGATCGGGGAAATACTGTTTGGAAGAATGTGTTTCATGATCAGTCTTGGAACAGAGCAGTTGATAGTCTGCGCTGCTTCCAGATATTCCATTTTACGGACCCCCATGATCGAACCACGAAGAAGTCTTACAGTCATAGGAATTCCACCTATGGAAAGGGCAATGATGGTATTTACAAAACCGCTTCCCAGACAGGCTGAAATTGCAACTGCCAGAAGGATTCCAGGGATTGCCTGAAGGATATCCACAAGTCGCATTACAACAGTATCTACAATTCCACCAAAATATCCAACAATGGAACCAATAAACATTCCTACTACAGTAGAAATGATCGTTGCCAGAAATCCAAGGGAAAGGGAAGCTCTTGCTCCATAAAGAAGACGGCTGAAAATATCTCTTCCCATTTCATCAGTTCCACACAGATGTGCGAAAGAAGGACCGGAAAAACGTTCCAGCATGTTCATCTCGTCATATGCATAAGGCATGATCCATGGTGCCAGAAGCGCTACGGCAAATAATATAAGAATAATGACCAGACCGGCCATGGCCAGCTTGTTTTTACGAAGACGCTTCATTACCAGACTGAACTGGCTTTCTTCTTTTTCTTGTCTTTGCTGCATGTCCTGCAACAGCTGCACTGCCTGCCATTATTTTTTCCCGTCCTTTTCCAGCTTTTCTGCTGTCCTTCATACTGTGCTTTGATACGCGGATCAACATATGCGTAGATAATATCAACCAGCAGCATGATCAGACTGAATACTGCTCCCAAGGAACAATACACCACCCATAACGATAGGGTAATCACGGTTGTTAATCGCAGATGTGGTATACATTCCGATTCCCGGAATAGAGAATACGGACTCAATTACTACTGTACCGCCAAGCATCATTCCCATACCATTTCCAACTACGGTGATGATCGGGATCAATGCATTTGGAAGCGCATGTTTATAAAGAATGTCCCGCTCAGACAGACCTTTTGCCCTTGCGGTCACAATATAGTCAGAACGAATGACCTCCAGCATACTGGAGCGTGTCTGCCTTGCCTGGGATGCAATTCCGGCAAAAGCATTTGCAATACAGGGAAGAATGAAATACTGGAGTCCGCCTACGCCATATGGTGGCAGCCATCCAAGTTTTACAGAGAAAAACAGAACCAGCATCATGGCAAGCCAGAAACCAGGAATGGAAACTCCTGCAAGTGCAATGATCATGCAGATACGGTCTGCGATTCCGTTCTGATGTACTGCTGCTGTAATTCCAAGTGGTGTACCGATTACGATCTGAAGAAGCATACAGATCAGGGCGATGATAAAGGTGTAAGGAAGTCTGTATAAAATACCGGACATAACAGACTGATTCTGAAAATAAGAGGTTCCAAGATCAAAATGTAAAAACACCTGATTCAAATAAGAAAGTAAACGGACAAGATAAGGCTTGTCCAAACCCATTTCAATACGTTTTGCTTCAATAGCCGCAGGTGTGGCACCGTTTCCGAGAATGGCAACTGCCGGATCACCAGGGCAAAAATACATGATTGTAAAAATTACAATGGAGATTCCCAGAAGTACCGGGATCATCCAGAGAATACGCTTTACTGTATATTTCCACATATTCCAAGAACTCCTTTCCTTTGGCACGGCCACCGTTTTGGGGTAAAACGGTGGCTGACCAGGGCTGTGCCCTTTTTATTTTGCGTAAGTGCAGGCTCCAGGAAGGATCTGGTTACGGATGTCAAGTGCTACATCTGAAATCTTGTCAGAATGTACGATGTTGATCGGTCCTTCTACAACGCCATAACCATAGCATTTTTCAACCAGATAATCATGAAATGCTTCAATGCTCTCAGGGCCATAGGTCTCGGTGCTTAAAGCTGCTTCCATCAGGCTCTGAAGCTGGTCATCCTGGGTAAAGTTTGCAGCACCGCCGGTAAGGGACTCATAATCTCTCTTATCCCAGCAGAGCTTCCACTGATTTACGATGTAGTCTGTAGAACCTGTCGTTTTCAGAAGAATGTCAAATCCGTCTGCATTGTACTGCTCCTGCTGGCCCATCATCTGATCATAACCAACCAGTTCTACGGTTACACCAATCTGTCCCCAGTAAGCCTGAAGCATCTGACAGATCATCTCGTTCATTCCGGAATTGATGTATTCCAGTCTTAATGTAGAACCGTCATAATTGGACTGCTCCAGATACTCTTTTGCTTTATCTACATCATAATCATAATAATCTTCACTGTCCCACTCGCTGTTGTAGTCCGGATAAGTTGCATTTGCGAAATCTTTTACAGCTGTTCCGTTTCCATTAAATACGCCTACGTTGATTCCATCTTTGTCAATAGCATAAGCAAGTGCCAGACGGAGATTGTCATCATCCTAAATACGGAACTGTCAGACATATTGTACTCTACGTCATAAGTCAGGTTATCCATTACAACGTGACTGCATTTCCAATCTGAGAAACTCGCCGCCCTCTTC
>ENA-OPYU01000691-OPYU01000691.1-human-gut-metagenome-genome-assembly--contig:-NODE-691-length-12823-cov-6.063327_pt1 | contig 12823 bp, 13 predicted proteins | sample MGYA00242637_ERZ504482 | MGnify/ENA primary metagenome ERZ504482 (study PRJEB26092, sample SAMD00036237) | human gut metagenome | host: Homo sapiens | study: EMG produced TPA metagenomics assembly of...
ATTGGTTATAACGGTTCTGTTATATCAGACAATGTTTTCATTGCTTTCCGTGTACATCAAATCACTTCGTATCCTTTTGTTTATTCATTCTATTTTTTAAGAAAGGGCCGACTACCTGATTATTTTTTCTCCTTAATCCATCTTTTCCGTTATATTAAGCCTTTTTTCCCCCTAAAGATTAAGTACTTTTGTCCAGATGTGTTCTATCTCCATTAGGTTGCGGAGTTGACTCCATAAGCTTTGGAGATAACTCCATAGCCTTTGGAGTTAAGTCCAAAGCTTATGGAGATAGAATACAAAATGGAAGAGAACCCCTTTAACCCATAGAGCAGAAAGGGCTTACGGATACAGATCAAATCTTTTAATGATGGATATAAAATATGATTTCAAGGCCAACCCCTTTCAAGGAAAAGGACGGCAAGCCGGTGCTTTATCCGGCGGTAGTGGTGAAGGAAACGATTACTACCGATCACATTGTGAAGGAGTTGTCCAAGCACAGCGCATATTCGGCGGGCTGTGTGGTGGGGGTGCTACAGGAGGTGGCCGATATGGTTGTATCCCATTTGCGGCAAGGGAAAAATGTGCGGCTGGACGGACTGGGTACGTTCTCTCTTGCCTTGTCCTCGCGTGAGGTGACAGACCGGAAAGAGATACGTGCGGCATCCGTGAGGATAAAGAAAGTGAACTTCCGTCCGGTACCGGAGTTAGTCAAGAGGGTACGTCAGGATACGGATATCCTTCGTGCCGAGTTCGGCTTCCTGCCTACGGGGAAGAAGTATACTAAAGAGGAGCGTTGGAAATTGCTGGAAGCTTATTTGAAGGAACACGGTTCCATTACACGTCTGGTTTATTCGGAATGCTTGGGGATGGCGCGCACCACGGCTGCTTATGAGCTGAAGGGGTGGTACGAAGAGAAGAGATTGGACAAAGAGGGAAAGCACTCTCATGCGGTGTATGTGCTGCGCAAGCAGGAAAGTGTTCCCGAAGTTTAGTTTTTTTATCCGTTTGGGAATAAAAAGAGAAGGAAGGTGGTTATACAAGAAAGGGTGGTAGCAGTGGTAGCACTTTTTAAAACTCGGGGTTCTTCTTCATTTTGGGGGCAACACTTCACTACCAAAGTTCGACCAATAAAGACATTCGAATGAATATTCGAAAATAGAGAATAATATATCCCCGAATACAATCTAATAGCCGATGAATAAAGGGATATGAATAAATCACTTGCCCCAAAATGAAGAAGAACCAAAAACTCAGGGTAGAGACTTTTACAGTTTGTCATGTAAAGTCCCGGCTGCTTTCAGATAAGCCACATAGTTCAGGTAAAGTTGGAAACGGGCATCCACTTGGGTTTCGTATGCCTGTTGCCATAGTGCTTGGGCTTCCAGATGGTCTGAAAGAGTTTCCAGTCCTACTTCGTACTGGCTTTTGCTGACGCGTCGGTTCTCTTCCGCCTGCCGCAGGGAACGGTCGGCAAGTTCGCTTTCCAGTTTCGCTTCGTCCAAATTGTTGGCGGCCTGGGTCAGTTCCAGTAGCATTTGCTCGTTCAGATTTTGCTGTTGCAGACGGGTTTGTTCCAGTTTGGCTTTGGCTGCACGTACCTTGTTGCTGCGTTCGCCGAAATGGAAAAGGGGAATACTTACGTTCAACAGGACAGAGAAACTGGCATTATCCAGAAAATTCTTTTCGTTCAGTTCCAAACCGTGTACATAGTCGTATGAACCTTTGATGCCTACTTTGGGAAGCAGTTCGCTGCGGTTTAACTTGACTTGTTGGCGGGCGATGGCCACTTGTTTGTCCAGTATACCGTATTCCGGACGACGGGTGATATCTAGTACCTGTAATTCCATTTCCTGTTCTATTTCCGGGAAATCTCCGGAAATGAGGATCTCCGTGGTCAGCGGTTTTCCTATCAGGTGGCAGAGGTCCATGGTAGCCAGGCGGAGAGCATTCTCGGCTTTGCGTATGCCCAGTTCACTTTCATTCAGTTTCACTTGCACTTTCAGCACATCGTTCTGAGGTTTCAGTCCGTGCTTGTAGGCACTCTCCACGTTCTTTTGCAATTCGGCCAATACGGCATGGTATGTGTCGGCCACTGTTTTCATCTCTTTCGCTTTCACTACTAGGGCGTATGCCTGGTCTGTTTTCAGAATGACTTCTGTGGCGGTCAGGGTTTCGTTCATCTGTGCCATTTCTTTACCTAACAGGGACATTTTGTAGGCGGCGCGGATTTTACCGCCCATATAGAGGGGTTGTTCTAATTGTATGCCACCCATGTAGACCCATCCTATCTTGTAATCCAGGTTGATACCGGGAAAATAGGCGAAACCTGAGGGTTGTCCCGGATTAAACTGTCCGGTGGCGTCGGGCAGAAAGACGGGCAGGTTGCCTCCGGCTATGCCATAACTGCCGTCGGCATTGCTGTAAAGTCCCGTTCCACTAGCTGTCAGATTGGGGAAGAAGTTCCCCTTGTAACTCTTGGCTGTGTAGTGGGCGCTTTCCGTTTGTTTTACAGAAGCCGCCATCTCCTTATTGTATTTCAATGCCATTTCACGGCATTCTTTCAGACTCAGTGTTTCCTGTGCCTGTGCCGGGGCGACAAGATGCCATAACAGAAAATAGAAGGGGATTATCATTGCTTTTTTTCATTTGTTCTTGTTTTTGTATGTCAGTGAAATAAATCAATCGTTTCTTATTTTGAAGAACAAGGCGTATAATATAGGGATAAAGAGCAGCGTAATCAGCGTGCTGCACAGCAATCCGCCCATGATAGCTGCCGCCAGTGAGCCGAACATGGCATCGGACAGCAAGGGAATCATACCCAGAATGGTGGTCAGCGAAGCCATCATAACAGGACGAAGACGGCTTTGGGAACTGTCTATCAATGCGGTAACAGGTTCTATCCCTTTACTGATTTGAAGGGTGATTTCATCCATCAGTACAATTCCGTTCTTTATCAACATGCCGATAAGACCCAAGGTTCCTACGATGGCCACGAAGTTGAATACCTTCCCCGTGAGCAGCATCACTGCTACCACTCCTACAAAAATCATCGGGATACAGCAGAAGATGATGATAGGCTTGCGGTAGTCCTTGAATAGCATTATCAGGATGGCAATCATCAGAATGATGGCCAACGGGAAGTTCTGGAACAGGTATTTCATGGACTGGTCGCTGGCTATCTTCTCACCTTGCCACACCAGTGAATATCCTTCGGGTAGTTGTATCTTCTCTATACGTTCTGCAATGGCAAGACGTGCTTTTTCCGTTTCTATGCCCGGTGCGGGCGAACACTGTACACGCTGGCTTCTCTGACCGTTGTAACGGGGAACTACCGGGTCTTCCCATCGGATATCAATTCCTTTGCTGATTTGCTTCAGCGGAGTACTTCCCATGATGCTTTCCACCAAATCTTCTTTCGAAAGCGTACCGGCTTTCAGTTTCACCATGGTTTCTTCGTTCAGCAGTCCGTTCAACGAGGGCAGTGACGAGAAGACTTGTGCATTGCCTAAATCTTCTATGGGTTCTCCTTTTTCGTCAAGGCATTTCAGATAGATATTGTTTTTGTGGATGCCTTCGTAGAAAGAGCCGATGGGAATTCCTCCGGTAGCAGTGAGCAGGGAAAGGCTGACATCATTGCGACTCAGGCCGAGGGCACGGGCGGACGGCTGGTCATATTCGATGGTCAGTACGGGTACTTGAGGTTCCCAGTCGGTGGTGATAAGGCAGACTTCCGGTGTATTTTCCATGATGGTACGGGCGCTGTCTGCCAGTTGGTGCAGAACGGCAGGGTCGGGGCCCAGGAATTGCGCTTCTATGGGATATTTCTTGAACATCAGATTGTATCTTTTCAATTTGATGTATGCGTCCGGATAGGCTTGGGAGAGGTAAGCTTGGATTTCATCTATATGTTCTACCAAGGTTTCCGGTGAGGTGAAATCGATAATCAGTTCGCCATACGAAAGCGATGGGTTGGCAACGCTCCGCACCAGGTTATAGCGTCCGGGCGTACCGCCTATGGAGGTGGTGACGTGGGTTATTTCCTTGCGTCCTTTCAGATAGGTTTCTATTTCTTTCAAATCTTGTGCCACACGAGTGTGGTTGTTTCCTTCCGGCAGTTTGTATTCCATGTAAAGCTGGTCGTAAACCATGTCGGGGAAAAAGCCCTGACGCATGTATGGATAGCCGAAAGCGGAAAGTAGCAACAGGCCAATCATGGTGAATACAAAACTCCACCGGTGGGCCAGACCGAACCGCAGTGCCGAACGGAGACCGGCATAGATTTTACCTTTGTACACACGCTTTCCGGTACTGTCGGTATCTATGGCAGGATGTAGTCTGCGGTCGGCCATCAGCGGTACGTGAATCAGTGCCAATACCCAGCTCAACAGCAGGGAAACGGCAAGTACGATGAAAAGGTCGCGCGTGTAGACGCCTGCGGTGTCGGGAGACATGTAGATAGGTAGAAAGGCGATAATGGCTATCAAGGTGGCTCCTAAAAGAGGCATAGCTGTCTGTCGCCCGATAGCGGTCATGGCTTCCATTCGTTTTTTTACCGGCTTTCAAGTCTACCAGTATGCCGTCTATGATGACGATAGCATTGTCTACCAACATGCCCATTGCCAGTACAAAAGCAGCCAATGATACGCGTTGCATCGTTCCGCCTGCCGAATAAAGGAACAGGAAAGAACCGAATACGGTGATGATCAGGCTGATACCTATGATAAGGCCGCTCTTGAATCCCATTGCTATCATCAGTATCAGTACTACGATGATGACGGATTCTATCAGGTTGATGACAAAGGTTCCCAAAGAGCTGCCTACCCGTTCGGGCTGATAGAAGATTTTGTGGCATTCCACTCCGGCGGGCAGACGTCTGGTTTTGAGTTCTTCCAACTTGCTTTCTACGGCATGGCCTACTTTTATAATGTCCGAGCCACTGGAGGCGGCGATGAGTATACCGAGAGCACGTTCATGGTCATAAAACATTTCATTGCGTGTGGGATCCTCGTAGTCTTTTTCTATACGGGCAATGTCGCTCAGGCGAAGCTGGTCATCATCATGTCCCTGGACCAGCATTTTTCCAATATCTTCTACGGTTTTGAATTTGTCGTTTACTGTGACTCGGATACGGTTGTCACCATTTTCATAATATCCTGTATAGGTGGTTTTGTTCTGTCCGTTCAGTGTGGCGAGAACTTCGGCAGGTTTAACACCGAGGTTTGCCATACGGTCTTGCAGCAGGGAGATGTTGATACATTCGGAACGTTTGCCGTAGAGTTCCACACGGTCCACGCCTTCCAGTTCGTTCACTTCCCGTTTCACCAGTTCGGCATAGTCGGACAGTTCACGGTCGGACAGTCCGTCGCCTGTCAGGGCATAGAACATACCATATACGTTTCCGAAATCATCCTTGACTATCGGGGTGGTGGCTCCTTCGGGCAACAGGGCGTGGGCGTCGCTTACTTTGCGGCGCAGCATGTCCCAGCATTGTTCCACTTCGTCGTCCGGCACGGTGCTCAGCAGTTCTATCTGTATCAGGGATAAGTCGTTGTATGAATAACTTTCTATATTGTCTATGTTGCCCATGGTGCGGATGTTCTTTTCGAGCACGTCCGTTACTTCCAGTTCTACCTGGTGGGCGGAAGCACCCGGATAGGTGGTGACTACCATGGCAAGCTTTACTTTTATTTCGGGGTCTTCCAGCTTGCTCATCTGATAGCAGGAGTAGGCTCCGCCGAGCAGCAGAACCGCTATCAGGAAATAAATCAGATTCCTGTTACGGAATGCCCATTTGCTGATATCCATTATAATAATCCTCCTATATTTGTGTTAGTGACAAGTGGTAAAGGTTTTACAGTTTCTCCATCCTCGATGTGATGTACTCCCGAGGATACAATCAGCTCTCCCGGTTTCAGCTGTCCGGCAGTGATGAGGCTGTGTCCGTTGTTCAGTAAACGTAGCATGGATATTTCCTGTTTGTGCACTGTGTTGTCCGATGGGTTGAAGACGAATACATACGCTTTGCCTTCTTTTTGCAGGATGGCGCCGGTAGGGACAGAGAGAGTGTTCGTCTGTTCTGTGCGGTAAGAGATGGTGACCATGGTGTTCATTCCGGGAGAGGGGACAGCCGGCGTTCCGGGTACTACTTGCAGGCGCATGGTGTATAATTGGTTTGCATTGGCTTTCGGGGTGACACTGATTAGTTTCAGCGGATAGGTTTCGCCCGGATAGATGTCAAACGTACAGTGATAATTGTCGAACTGGTCCCGGCGGATGTATTCGGCCGCAGGAAGGTTTATTTCTACTTCGGGAGTCCCACTGCTGATCATGGATAGGACGGGCATTCCGGCTCCGATGGTTTCGTGAGCTTCAAACAGGCGTTTTTGGACGTACCCGTTGAAGGGGGCGTAGAGCCGTGTATAAGCCAGTTGGTCTTTGTGATGTTTGTACTTGGCAGTGATTTGTTTGAGTCCGTATACAGCTTTGTCATTGGCGTTGGGGGTGGTTCCGTTGTCTTTGTAAAGGGCCATGACTCTTTCCGCTTCCGCTTTTATTTGCTGGTATTCTGCTTCTGTGGCATCCAGTTGTACTTGATAGTCGGTGGGGTCCAGTTCGGCCAGTAATTGTCCCTCCTGCACACGGGTACCGTCTTTTACATGTATTTTGCTGATGGTTCCGCTTACCCGGAAGGCAAGGCTGATATCTTGTGCGGCTTTTACCTTTCCCGGGAATTGCAGGAAAGTTTGCTTGTCGGCAGAAACGATCGTGTCTATTTTTACTGTCTGATAGCCTTTGGCTTCCTGGGTACGCTGTGTGCAGGAACTCAGTAGAATCAAGGAAATACCTGTTAGAATAAGATAAATTTGTTTCATATATCATGCTATTGGTTTTCTGATGCAAAGTTATCCCGAAGCAAGAGGATAGAAAAGGTTGATATGAATGATAAATTGTCCGATTTGTATAATTTTCTAGTAGATATATAGCTGAAAAGTTTGCGATTTGTATTTATTTTGCAGTGAATGAATAAAAGAGATAGATGGATGGTCGGACAACAGATGCCTTTTCAGTTTACAGTGCTTTCGAGCAGTGATCCGCATACTTTTAAAGACGGACAGATTATTTCTACATTTAATAAATGTGGCGTTTTTCATTTTGCCGGAGGGGTAAATGTGGAGGTTTCACTGGAAGATAAGCATTTTTCAGATAAAGCCCGGTGATGTGTATATTTACATGGCTTCTACCTTGGTGCATCTGCTTCATAAGAGCGAGGATGCGGAAGGAATTATGGTTGAAGTGGATTTAGATTATATCATTCCTATCGTCAATAGGGTGATAAATGTGGAAAACCAGCTTTTTATGCGGAAGCATCCTTGTATATCACTTTCGGATAAGCAACGTATCCATTTGGAGTATCTGTTGGATAATTTGCAGGAAAGGATAGGGGCGGAGGACGTACTGGAAGTGAATTTGCAACAACAACGCCTGACTTTAGAGTTGATTAAGTCAATGGGACAGACTTTTTGCTATGAAATATTGAATATGTATTTCGCTAACCAACCCATGCAGCCTTTGCCACAGAATAAGAAGGATGTGATCTTCCAGAATTTCATGCTGGCTCTTTTCCGTTTGTATAGGAAAGAGCGTGATGTTGCCTATTATGCGAAGATGCAGCACATTACTCCACGTTATTTTTCTACGATCATTAAGGAGAAGTCGGGGAATAGCGCTTTGCAATGGATTGTGCAGATGGTGATTACCGAGGCGAAACAATTGCTTGAAGGATCGGATTTGAGTATCAAGGAGATTGCGAACCAGCTGAATTTCCCTACGCAGTCTTTCTTTGGAAAGTATTTTAAGCAATATGTGGGGATTTCACCTAAAGAATATAGAAAAGGCAAGTTGAGGATTAAGGATGGAATTTGATTTCTGAAAATGCAATCTATTTTATTTTAATGTACCTTTGTGTACAAATCATAAACGTTTTATTTATGACCCGAAAGAAAGAACAAGAGCAATTCATATCTTATATTACAGAACGGCAAACTCATGAGGGCCAGATGGCAGTGGCTGATTTTTTGCGGAAATATGCTGTCCGGTATCATAACTCTGATTTCATTTCCTCTGATCCGGTGCAGTTTCCGCATCGTTATCATTCTAAGGCGGATATTGAAATCAGTGCTTTTTTGACTGCTTTTCTTAGTTTCGGAGCCCGCCCTCAGATACTGAAGGCAGCAGAACGACTGGATTCTATAATGAACCGGCAGCCTTTGCAGTATGTGTTGTCTGGAAACTGGAAAATAGATTTCTGTGGTGAGGAGTCGTTCTATCGGACGGTTTCAAAAAATAAGATGGCACAATTGTTTTATTGGCTGCATACTATATATAATAGGTATGAGAGTATGGAGGATGCTCTTCTTTGCGAAACGGATGGAACTCCGATGCAACGTCTTTGCCGTTTGTTGGGAGTGTCGGATAAGGCGCCGCAAAAGAAATTGAATATGTTTCTGCGCTGGATGATCCGTCGCGATTCGGAAGTGGATTTTGGAATCTGGAGGAATTTTTCTCCATGTGAGTTGATTATCCCTTTGGATACGCATGTCAGTGAGATGGCTTTCAGATTGGAGCTGACCCGAAGTAAATCTTATACGCTGAATAATGCGAGAACTATTACTGCAGCTTTGGCTGAGGTTTTTCCCGAAGACCCTTGTCTGGGGGATTTTGCTTTGTTTGGCTATGGGATTAATGAATTATGAAATGTAGTTGGGGGTGTGTTTCTCGAAACAGGTAGCTGTGGTGAGGATGATTATCGGATATCGTTTGAGATAAGTGGAAATCTAAAAATAATCCCCGAAGGATATCACATCCATCGGGGATTTTCGGTTTTTTGGTTAAAGGTTAGTATAAAATTAGGTTAGGTTGTTTCTTAAATTATAGGGGTACGTATTCTACAAAGGCCTCCATTGCTTCATAACATGCCAAACCAAGTTGGTCATACAAAGCGGCTGTACCCCGATTGCGGTCTTCACTTCTTTGCCAGAACAGACGTTCGTCATTGCCCAGGAACGGTGCGCTTTCCATCTGAGACTGATGCTTTAAGATGGAGTTACGTTTAGCACGCAGTTCTTCAGGACTGAACGGTACGGCCATTTCAATGTTTTCAATTTCCCATTCCGCCCATGCGCCACGATACATCCAAATGCGACAGTCTTTCAACCATTCGGCACCGGCTTCTTTCTCGATGTCAATAGCGGCAAGCACTGCGTCTGTGCAGACACGATGGGTTCCGTGCGGGTCAGCCAAGTCACCGGCTACATAAATCTGATGGGGCTTTACTTCACGTAATAACTGCAAAACAATTTCTACATCGGCTTCACTGATGGGATTCTTTTCAATCTTGCCGGTTTCATAGAAAGGCAGATCGAGGAAATGAACACGGTTCAGTGGAATTTGATTGTAAGTGCTTGCGGTACGGGCTTCTCCACGGCGAATCAATCCTTTGATGGTCAGAATATCACGGCTGTCCATATCGCCTTCTTTCTTAGCGGCAAGGAATTTCTTGATTTCAGCATATTTGTTTTTGATGGTTTCGTTGGAGTTTTCATCAAAAAGCTGGTTGAAACCGTTGATGAAGTGCATGAAACGTACTACTTCTTCATCGCCTACGGCAATGTTTCCGGAAGTTTCGTATGCTACGTGTACCTCATGACCTTGCTGAACCAGACGGCGTAAAGTTCCACCCATTGAGATTACATCGTCATCCGGATGCGGAGAGAAAGCAACCACACGTTTTGGAAATGGTTTCGCACGTTCGGGGCGATAGGTATCGTCCGCATTCGGCTTGCCGCCGGGCCATCCGGTGATGGTGTGCTGCAGATCATTGAATATTTTGATATTTACGTTGTAAGCAGAACCGTAAAGTGCCAACAGTTCGCTCAATCCGTTTTCATTATAATCTTTATTGGTGAGCTTCAGAATCGGCTTTTTTAACACGCATACATAACCATACGATGGCACTGCGGATTAGTTTGTCGTTCCATTCACAGTTGGTAACCAGCCACGGACGTTGGATCCGGGTAAGGTGAGAAGCCGCTGCCAGATCTATGCACACATTGGCATTGTTGTGCATTTGCAGATAAGAAGCGGGTAAGGTGTCACTTACTTTGTCTTCCACCGCTTTCTTGATGATATCGGCTTTGTCATCTCCCCATGCCAGCAAATAGATTTTCCGGGCAGCCATAATAGTTGCCACTCCCATGGTGATGGAGCAGGGAGGAAGATTGTCTACTCCTAAGTTGTGTGCAGCTTCAGCACGCGAGGTTGAGTCAATCAAAATCAGTCGGGTAGGAGAGCTCAAGCTTGATCCCGGTTCGTTCATGGCAATATTGCCTTCACGACCAATGCCCATTAATACGATATCTATACCGCCAAAAGTTTGGATACGTTGTTCGTACAGGCGGCAGTATTCGATAACAGCTTCCTGCGGAATCGTTCCGTCGATGGTGAATACATTTTGTTTGTCAATATCGATTTGGCTGAGGAATAAATCGTTCAGTTGTGAGAAACTGCTTCCCGCCCCTTCGGAAGCCAAGGGGTAATATTCATATAAATTGAAAATTACTACGTTACGGAAACTTAGTCCTTCATCTTTATGTTTACGGACCAGTTCGGCATAAAGCGGACGTAATGAAGCACCGGTTCCGGCACCAATCACGCAGAACTTTCCTTCGCGCTGACGTTCCTGAATTTTTGCCGTAATTTCATTGGCTATTTGTTGTACGCCTTCTTCCATCGTTTCATAGATGTCGGTAGGCACTTTTTCGCAGCGGGTTAAGACAGAACGTTCCACCGCATTTTCGGGTTTATAATATTTCGGAGATACTCTGTTCAGAGAAATCTGCGAACTTAGGTTTGTTCTCATAAATTACAAATTAGCTTTTTCGATGTCTTTGAAATATTTGTAAGTACCGACTTTCAGTTCGTCTGTAGCGGCTTCGTCACAAACAATGATGCCATGTTGGTGCATCTGTAATGCGCTGATAGTCCACATTTGTGTGATACCACCTTCAACGGCATGTTGCAAAGCGCGTGCTTTGTTGTGTCCGTTGCAGATAATCAGAACTTCTTTAGCTGAAAGAACAGTCCCTACACCTACTGTTAACGCAGTTTTAGGTACTTTGTTCACGTCATTGTCAAAAAAACGTGAGTTGGCAATGATTGTATCTGTAGTCAATGTTTTGATACGTGTGCGTGAAGACAAAGATGAACCCGGTTCGTTGAATGCGATATGTCCGTCGGGACCGATACCTCCCATAAACAGGTCGATGCCTCCGATTTCGGCTATTTGCTTTTCGTAGTTGGCGCATTCTGCTTCCAGGTCTTCGGCATTTCCGTTTAGTATATGTACATTTTCTTTCTTTATATCAATGTGGTTAAAAAAGTTTTTCCACATAAATGTATGGTAGCTTTCAGGATGATCTTCAGGTAAGCCTACATATTCGTCCATATTGAAAGTAACGACATTCTGGAAAGATACTTTTCCCTGCTTGTTCAGTTCTATCAGTGCCTTGTACATGCCCAGCGGTGAAGATCCTGTAGGACAACCTAAAACAAAAGGTTTTTCAGGAGTCGGATTGCCGCATTGATTTTACTAGCTACATAGTTTGCCGCCCATTGTGACAGCGCTTGGTAATCAGGTTCGATAATTACTCTCATGGTCGTTAACGATTTAGTTAATATATTTAATAAGTCAATATTTTTCGTTTATACCTGCAAAGATATAATGATTACGATGATTGGCAAACAAAAATGGACTTTCATAGGAAAGTACCGAAAATAAGAAGAATCCCATTTCATTAACGGAAATCCGTTAAGAAATGGGGAAAACTTCACTTAGGCCAAATATTCTTTTGTCAGTCAGTATTATTCAATAGCCAGACTACCTGTTGTCGGCCAATAAGGATTCTGGTACAAACCGTCGGCCAGGTTCAATTCTTCAACACCAATCGGAGTCAAATAATATGCCTTCATCCAGGAGTAACCATCATAGAACTGGTTGTTTGTCTTGTACAAACTGTAAGGACGCTGGTACTTACCAAGTTCTTTCATTGAACAGTTAGATTCCGTAGTACCGTCTGCTACAATGGGTTTCATATTGGCATTTTCACTCTTTTCATAGTTCTTGTAAGCTTCATCCCACAAGTTGATACCCATCGGAATATATTTTTCAGTGAACAGTCTGTCCCAGGAACGCCATCTGATCACGGTGTCCCAACGCATACTTCACCGATGAATTCGCAACGGCGTTCGCGGCGGATATTATACAGGGTAGCATCTACCCTATTGCTTCCAGACCAAACACCGAGGTCATTCAACTTAGCTTCTTCAGCCATATTGGTGTTGTTGATTGTATTTTGAATATCTGTAGAAACACCTGCACGTTCACGCAAAGCCTGCCAGTATTTCAAAGCATCAGCATCCAATGTGTGATTCTTTTCATAGCTTGCTTCGATATAATTCAGATAGGCTTCAGCAGCACGGAATACCGGACATGCGTTGGTACACAGAATTTCATCGTTCTTCAGCTGAACATAATCATAAGTGTAGTGCTTACGCTGACGGTAACCTGTCAGGTCACGGTTCTGCAATTCGGAGATAGTCAGAAGAGGAATACCGAATTTCACAACGCCATTGGCTGTTTGAACAGCTGGGCTTGTTGCATCGCTCAGTTTAACGTCACTTTCGCCCATACGAATAGCTGCAAGCGTTCATCATCGGTCAGTTTTTTCCAGGTCAATGCTAGTATCCACCTTATATCCGGGATCCT
>ENA-OPYU01000692-OPYU01000692.1-human-gut-metagenome-genome-assembly--contig:-NODE-692-length-12816-cov-6.270786_pt1 | contig 12816 bp, 12 predicted proteins | sample MGYA00242637_ERZ504482 | MGnify/ENA primary metagenome ERZ504482 (study PRJEB26092, sample SAMD00036237) | human gut metagenome | host: Homo sapiens | study: EMG produced TPA metagenomics assembly of...
CGGACAGGAGTTCTTAACCCCTTGATCCGCCCACATCCATACAGCTGCTCCGGCTCCGGCAGGATGTTTAGTTAATGCCTTCCAACGTGCTTCCAACCCTCCAAACGCATCATTGCCATAAGCATGTGTATATTCAGTCGAAATAACAGGACGTCCGGAATGTCCGGCAAGCCGGTCATATTCCTGCGGGTTCCAATAATGAGGAGCAAGAATATCCACTTCTTTAGGAAGCCATTCTTCAGGACGCCAAGGCAACAGTACCGGACGGGTGGGATCAAGTGCCTTGACCAATTTTACAGAAACCATGTGCAGAGAGGTCAAAGGATCTTCGTTACCTATTGACCAATAAATAATAGACGGCTTGTTTATATCCCGGACAATCGTTTCATACGAACGTTGCAGAACCGCCCCCCGAGAATGAAGGATCATACATCAAATCCCCGGCTCCCCCTAGCGTCACTTCATTACCCACATACATTCCCATTGAATCACATAGTTCAATAAACCCTTCGGCAGGTGTGTAATGTGAGAGACGAAGATAATTGATATTGGCAGCCTTCATCAGTGTGAGGTCCTCCAACCACTGTTTACGGGTAGTGGCACGACCTACATCCGGATGTTCATCATGCCTGTTCACCCCACGAAGTTTAACTGCTTGTCCATTAATTCTGAAGACTCCTCCATCAGTGGAAATCTGACGGAAACCAACACGTTCCATACGTGTATGTGTTACTGCCTCTTTTTCTAAAAGTTCCACTTTCAGGCTATACAAATAAGGAGTTTCGGCAGTCCACTGGTGCGGAGCCTCAACCGGCAAGCTCAAACAAATCTCCCGATCTGTCGAAACATGGGCAGGTATAGCCATTTGTCTTTGTGCCACCTCTTTGCCTTCTTTGTCAGTGAGTGTGAAACATAGCTTATAAGGCTCGCCGGGACTAGGATAATTTCCGGGCAATGTATTTTTATGCTTATCACTGATCATCACCCGTATGTCCAGATTCGCATCTTGAAACAAATGGTCAAAAGTTGTCTGCACCACCACATCATCAATCCATCGTTTAGCCGGCATAGCCTCCAAAGTTACATCTCTATAAATACCTCCCCAAGTCCAGTCATCACAAACATCAAACTTATACTCACGGGTGATCTGCCTTACCCTGACAGCCAGTTTGTTAGGCTCATCCACTTTCAGCTTATTCGTCACATCAAAAGCAAAAGAAGTATATCCGCAATCATGACGCCCCAGTTCGTTCCCGTTGAGCCAAACTTCAGCCGATGACCATACACCACCGAAATGCAACAAGATACGTTTGTCTTTCCAATCCTGAGGAATTGTAAACTCCCTCACATAAAATCCCTCACCGGCTTGATTATCCTTGAATCCTCGATAAACCGGTTCTTCATATCCCAACAAGGCCCAATTGGATGGAACAGGAGTTGACTTAAATTTGCTTTTAGCAAAATCAGACGTATAAAACCTTTCCAAACGGTCCGCCTCCTTTTGATTAGCGGCAAATGCAAATTGCCATGTACCGCTTAAATTAATCCGTTCCTGAGCCAACACCCCAGGCTGCTCAATGACAGAAACGATGAAATAAAATAGTACGTAAATTCATAAAGTATAATATTTTAGTGTTTTGTTTATGATCTGCCAATTAAAGTTCCGCAATTTATTCCATGCAAAAGTAGAGGGGGATTCCATATTACACAATAGCTATTCTATTGACTTACAAACATAAAGCATGGAGATTTTTCCTTTAATATGGAAAAATCTCCATGCTCTTTAAAATCAGGCAAACCAGCCAATGAAAAGTAAGCTATCTTCATAGACCAAGTAAGTTAAGTTACTTCGGCATTTAAGTTGACTTACCCGGGTAAATAAGTTAAGTTACTTTTCTTTTCATAGACACCTAACCTTTTCTCAAAGCCTTATCCGCCCCTACATCAACACCTTTCCATGCCTTCAGGTTAGTCCATTCACTATAAGGCTCAGTCCAGAAAGGATGATTTGCCGGAAGTCCCAATGGCAAAAAGACCGCTGTACACATATACAGACTGCCTGTATTTATATAAGGTTCGGACATATTTATCTGACTGCCTGAAAAGCCAATTTTCAGCCACCCGTTTTCATCAAAAGTACCGGGCATAGATATCTGTCTCTGCATAACAGCTGTCAGAGCAGAACGGATCTGTCCTTTGGAAAGAGGCTGAGGAATCTTATCCAACAAAGCAATTTGAGAAAGCGCATGAAAAGCGCCAAAACGATACACGATAGAACGGCCCACTACAGGATAAGTGGCTTCCGGAGAGATCATCCGTTCAAGCTGGGCAGCCATTCGTTGTTGACGAACCAATTGGCGTTCCAAGAACTCAGCACGCTCCAATCCATGCTTTTTCATGACATACAATACATCCGTCAACATCGGATGGATGACCAAACTGTTATAATAATCCAGATGCAATTCTGCCCCATCTCCATACCAGGCATCTCCTTTATACCATTCATCAATGAAACGGTTTACACCATAATATAATCTCTGACTATCATATTCCCCCGTAAATTCCAACAAGGCCGCTTCTACCATCGAAGCGAAAAGCAACCAATTACTCTCATTAGGCTTTATGCCACGCGTTCGTTTTCAACTCATACACCAGATTTTTTTTTGAATATCCACATCCAGATTTCCCCAAAGTTGTCTGGGAGCTCTCAACAAACCTTGTACAAGAAAAGCCGCATCTACCAAGGGCTGGGAATGACGGTTATCAAACATCAAATAATCAGCTGATTGCGGATCGACAGCCTGTTTCAGTCCTTTAACCACCAGTTGAATATACCTTTCTCTTAACTTTCCTTCCTGAGTATCATCAGGCCCCAGTTCCAGCCAAGGAGCAATACCGCAAACGGTTCTTCCTACCGCTTCCAGATAGGAAACACTTCTACGTAAAGGTTCATCAGACAGTGACTCAAACGGCATATTCTTTTTCAACGTGCCCTGACTGAGATTGACCAACACAGGATCAGCAATCCTTGTTAAAGTCTGCACCCAGTACATACGGTCCTCACTACCTGTGGGCTGAGCATACAGTTTTCCACACAAAAAAATAAAACAAAAAGCAATCAACAAACAATTCCTAGTTCTCATTCTGTAGTTTTTTTAAGCGTAACAAAGCCTCGACATAATAATAATCTGCATAAGACAGGGGAACATCTACTTCCGAATTCTTATTATAATTTCCCACACTATGCTTCAAGATAAAACCTCCGTTGGTTTCCGGTTCAGCAAGGTACTCCGGAGAGGACAAAGAACGAATCTGCATTTCTGCCAGCTCCAGCCAATCCGCTCCTTCCTTACTTTTATCCAGCTGACTCAGTTCAATAAGTCCCGATGCCATAACAGCAGCGGCGGATGCATCCCGGGGAGCAGCAGGAATATCCGGTGCGTCAAAATCCCAATAAGGTACTTTATCGTCCGGCAAATTGGGATGATTCTTAATATAAGAAGCTACTTTCCGCGCCTGTTCCAAATATTCGGTCTTTCCGGTCTCCCTGTACATCATGGTATAGCCATACAGTGCCCATGCCTGTCCTCTGGCCCATGCCGAATTGTCGGCGTACCCCTGATGAGTACCTTTAAAATGTGGTTGTCCGGAAAGCGTATCATAAGAAACTACATGATAACAACTATAATCATCTCTAAAATGATGTCGAAGAGTGGTCTGTGCATGACTGTCAGCCATATTCATCAAACGTTTTTCCCCCGTTGTCTTAGCAAGAAAAACAAAAATTCCAGATTCATCATATTATCAATAATGACGGGAAACTGCCATTTTTCATTTGAATTCCACGATTTGATAGCTTTTACCCGCTCATCATAACGAGTTGCCAAGGATTCCGCTCCTACAGTCATCACCTCTAAATAATGAGGATTCTTTGCCAACCGATATCCATTTCCGAAGCTACAATATAACATAAACCCTAAATCATGGGTGGTGGTCATATCCTTGGCAGACTCCACCCGTTCTGTATATAGTTCCGCATATCTTTTCAGTTCATCCGTAGGCGTATTCTCATACAAATACCATAACACTCCCGGGAAAAAGCCGGAAATCCATGCCCGGTAATCGGATGTTTTCAGTTCACCACCCTCATAAGTCCGTGGAAGCCTTCCTTTCTGATTTTCCACTTCCTTCGCTAAAAAGACAGCTTGCCGTTTGGAAACCTCCAGCCCTCTTTCTATTACTTCAGCCATGGGCTCCCTTGTTTCACATGAAACGAGAAAAAGCCCCCAAACAGCTATCAACCCTATGAATATATTTTTCATAAAAAGATATTTTATAATTGATGTAAATATAGACGTATTTTCTTAATTTCTGAAATTACTGATTCAAAGTTTCTAAAAATTCCACCTCAACTATCCGGAGTTCATTGTGTACCTTCTTGTCTCCTTCAGCTTTGAAAAGATCAAGCTCTCCGGCCTTGGGTTCCACAACTTCTATGATTTGGCCGAATGCATCGGAATCCTGAGTAGCCCCCTTCAAACGGATGGTTATCTCATCAGAACGTACCGGACGGTCAATCATCAAATGGACATATCCCAAACTTTTCTCCGTGTTCCCGCTCCAAATCAAGTGTTCTCCGGCATATACTTCAAGCGGATAAGAACGCTGCCTCCATCCGGTCAGTTTGATACAGATATCATCTATTTCCGCACGCCTTTCCAATTTATATGTAATCCAGGCGGTGTTCAACCTGCCATCATTTTTTCCACTCGCTCAATTCGTTGTCATCAAAACTTTTCCCTGCATCCCTTTGATTTGTTCCGGCTGTAACATCAGCCACTCTGACATCAACTTTGGTCTCTTTATAAGAGGGAGAGGACGGAGTTTCACCACGGTCAAAGCGGCTGGGCAACCCAACGGAAGGGAAAAAGGTACTTAAGCCATTTTTAACTTCTACCGGCTGCGTACTGAAAGCTATTTCTTCTGAAGCCAACCCTTCCGCAGCCACCTTCAGCACCACATTTCCCGGTTGCGTTGTCGAGCGGATCATCACTCGTGTTATACCACATTCCACAGGAAGTTCTTTTGCCAACACATAATTATCTGCCGCCTGTGCTATTCCTCCTCTCCATTCAGCCGGGCCTTGTAAATCAAACTTTATCTTATGATTAGCTAACGGGCATCGTTCTCCATTGCCATCCACCACTTCCACCTGCACCATAGCTATATCAGCGCCGTCGGCAAAGACGCCTTGCGGACTATGCATCAAGGTCAGTTTTAACCGTTCAGGCTCTCCAACGGTTTGAAGAGAATGACGGCTCAATTCTTTATGCTGTTCATCGTAAGATATGGCTTCAATCGTCCCTTTCTCCCATTGCACAGAATCAAAAGTAAACAAGAACCGATAATCCTGTCTGCCGAAACCTTTGGATTTTCCATTTACAAACAGTTCCACTGCATCTCCCGATGAAACCACATAAACAGGTTTTCTCACATCCGGAGTATAATTCCAATGACCAATAATATGAGTATGATAGTTTTCCACATCCACCCATCCGTCCCACATTACCTTGTGTGCAAAGAAGCCATCCTTAGGGATTCTCAACGGATCCACCACACCGCTCCGGCGATAATTCTCGGCACCACGTCCATAAGTCTGCGTATCGGAAAACACAATCTTCGCACCTCCTGAATTGACACGCCGGCCTGTTCCGGGACGCTCACGCCACAAATCATACCAACGTCGGACAAATTCCACAGCCAGCCTGTCCTGATTCTGATTATATGCTCCGGCATCCTGTCCTTTGTGCAAAGGACCATCTCCCTGTTTATGAAACGGATAACTATATTCGTCCCAATATTTACGCAGCCCCTCATCACGACAATATTCAGTCTGAATCATAGGATGATGTTCACTTTTATTCACATAAAGCATTTCACCACCATATTCAGCCTCACGAATATCCAGCATCTCCCGGGAACCTATCGCCCTTCCTCCGTACGGATCATACTGATCCCGTATGGCAATCATCTCAACCATGTGCTCACGGCTGATTGATTCATTTCCCGATTCATAAAATAAAATACTTGGATTATTACGCATATAAATAATGACATCCCTCATCAACTCTTTCCGTTGTTCCCAACGTCTGCCGGTCGCATCTTTTTCCGCATCTCCTGCAGGCAACATCTGTATCACCCCCACACGGTCACAAGATTCCACATCCTGTTTCCAGGGAGTGACATGCATCCACCGAAAAGATTGGCATTATGCTCAATCATTAATCCGTTAGAGTAGTCACTCATCCAAGGCGGTACAGACATTCCTACTCCCGGCCATTCATCACTGGACCGTTGCGCATATCCCTTCAACTGCAACACACGGTCATTGAGCCACACTTTTCCTTCTCCAAAACGAGTCTTGCGGAAACCTGTCCTGGTAACAACTTCATCCACTGGACGGCCATTCACCAACAGGGTAGTCTTCACATCATATAAATAGCCATAGCCCCAACTCCAAAAATGAAGATCTTTTAACGGTGCAGAAGCTTTCAATACAACTGTTTCTCCAGACTGCATTGTCGTCGGTTGTCCCCGGAATGTACTGACCCTTTTTCCATCATAATCATAAATGCTCACCTCATAATCCACATGAACGGACTTGCCATACTCATTCCGCACCTGTGACTCTGCATGAACAACCGCCTCACGGGTCTTTACCTTAATATCGGATGCATAGATGTAAGTCCCTGTAGTCTGTAAATTACTGTATAGAGGCAAGGTCTGGTATAATTTATCAGTAATGTGCAACCATACATTTTTAGGTACTCCTCCATAATTGGCATTGAAATTTCTATCATTCCACTGGAACAAACTTCCAGTCGAACGCTCCTTATACCTCCAGTCATTGTCTGTTCGGAGAGCAATCACATTCTCTCCACCAAAATTCAGAAACGGAGTCAGATCAAAGCCTACCGCCATCACCCCATTTTCATGCAATCCTATATGCTTGCCGTTCAAATAGAAATCCGCCGCCTGCCGTACTCCCTCAAACTCAATAAAGACCTTCTTCCCTTTTGCAGTCTTAGGGAGCCTGAAATGTTTTCTATACCAGGCTATAGTATCCGTCATTCCCCATATATGTACTTTAAATGCCTCATCTTCATTAAAAGTCCCGGGGCAAAGTAAGTTTTTTTCCAGTTTTCATCGGAAAAATCCGTTCTTTCCGCCCCCGGCGTATCTCCGATATAAAGCAACCATCCAGGGTTGAAATTATATTTCTCACGGTTATTGCTCTGTCCGGATACGGGAAAAAGCAAAAGCATACATAATAAAATAAGTAAATTCTGTCTGTTCATGGTATTATTCATTGATTTATCAACAGCAAATGTAGAAAATCCACCTTGATACAAACCGCTCCCACGTTTCAAGATGTGGAACAAATGTTGCAAGATACGACTACAGAGTAGCTATCGGGAAATCCTGAACCAGTCGATATCAATAAATCCTTTGCGACCGGTCTTATTTGGATCAACGGCAAAAAATTCCTATTTTTGAACCTATCCAACGTCCTTTGCCCATAGCATACTCGCCACCAGCCTTCTTCCATTTCTTTCCATCAATGCTGTAGGCATAGTTCACCTTGCTGTCTTTTATACTCATGCGTAGGTACACATCCTTTATATGCATCTCCGCAGGACGTCCCTTACGTGGAGTTCCTTTTTGTGTGGGTTTCAAGGTATCCACAGTTAACACCTCATCAGTCAAGTGAGTACGCATGGCATTCGGATTATGGCGTATCTGTAACTCGTAACCGTCCTCGGTACGTTGCAGACCCACAGACGAATATTCAGCCGACATACAGACAAGACCAACATACTGGTCTGAATTACGCGAACAAAAACTCAGCTTTGTGGTAGCTGTAAATTCATCAGCCGGTGTTTTCTGTAATAGCATATTCGGTACATACCACAGATTACTGACATCTCCAAGCTCAGGTAATGCATACGTAAACAGGCGGAAAAACCCCATACTTGTAGCTTGCCCGTAACTTTCTTTATAATCATTTTGCCATTGCCACTGCATACCAAGTTTTGATGAATCAAACTCATCAGTCTCCACAGGATTAACTATAGTCTTACTATCTGATTTCGGCTTACGGAATTTCCAGTAAGGCTCACCAGCATTCCCCATAACAGGCCATCCACTACTCCAATCGACAGGTTGTAAATGACACACGCGGCCATAAGGACCTTTATCCTGAAAATGTATAAACCAGTCTTCACCATATTTTGTATGTATCCATCCACCTTGATGAGGTCCATTCATCGTGGTTTTTCCGCGTTCCAATACACGTTTCCATTCATATGGACCATAAGGCGATTTACTGCGCATAGCCAACTGCCAGCCTCCAGCTACACCACCGGCAGGACAAAGAATCCAATACCAGCCGTCACGCTTATAAAACTTAGGCCCTTCGGTAGTAACATTGCCTGTAGCATCACCATCGAATACAATACATGGCTCACCTATGGCGCGTGTACCATCAGCAGACAATTCACGTACAGTAAGCACACCATTAAAACCTATACGACTGTTAGCCCATCCATTGACAAGATAACAACGACCATCCTCATCCCACAACGGAGTCGTATCGATATACCCGAGACCTTCAACCACCATCACCGGTTTTTCCCATTCACCTGCAGGATCTTTGGTTTTCACCATAAAAATACCCCGATCGGGATCTCCCCAATAGATATAGAATTCGCCTGAATGATACCTTATACTCGGAGCATATACACCCATACCATGTTGTGTGCGCACAGAATCAGGAAACTGGCTACGCAAGGCGTGACCTATTATCTCCCAATTAACAAGGTCTTTACTGTGTAAAATAGGTAGCCCGGGCATACAGTTAAAAGAACTGGCTGTAAGATAATAATCATCGCCTACAGCTACCACATCGGGATCACTATAATCAGCATTTATCACAGGATTGGTATAGGTACCGTCCCCATTGTCGGGAGACCATACTTCTGAACAATACTGTGCGCTCACACTCAACGAGCAGACTAACGATAAAAACAACAAAATACATTTCATATCCAACAAATCGTTTTTAATTAATTATTGGTTCATATTCTTTATAGGTTGTAAAAGTAGAAAACACTCTTCGATACAAACCGTTCACACGTTGCAAGATATGGAACAAATGTTGCAAAATAAAACGACAGAGCCCGTTATAAGCTTATTTATATTGTGTAGGCAATACCCCAAACAGTTTCTTGAATGATTTTGTGAAATAACTAGGTGTATTAAAACCAACCTTATCAGCTATCTCAGCAATGGAAAGACCTCCCTCTTTCAATAATTCCGCAGCTTTACGAAGACGTACATTCTTCACAAAATCAGAAGGCGAACTTCCGGTAATAGATGTAATCTTCCGGTAAAGAGTGGCACGACTCATGCACATATCCCTACTTAAATCTTCTATGGAATATTCAGGATTACTAAGGTTCTTCTCAACCATGTCCAATGCCTTTTTTTATTAATTGCTCATCAGATGCTGAAATAGAATTCGCTTCTACTTTTCCTTCTTTCGGCAATGGATCTATCTCATGCCTTTGCTCCGGATTTTGTTCCAGTGGCAGAACAGTCTGTGCAACAATGGGCTTCCGTAATTTCATATACATCCGGCCCAATCCCCAAACAACCGATAAAACAACAAGTACATAAAACAAATACGCCCAACCTGTTTCATACCAAGCAGGCAGACACTGGATCATAACCGTCAATGTACTCTTACTCCACAGTCCGTTTTCATCTGTAGCACGAACTTCCAGTTCAAATTCCCCCTTTGACAAATCAGACAAGCCGATACTATTTTTCCCTGTCGGCAAGGTCACCCACTTATCGTTTCTTTGTTTATAACGATAAGCATATCTTACCTTATTTGTATTCAAATGATCAAAAGTTGAAAAAAACAATTCCACATTCCTCTCGTGAGGGGACAGTCTTATTTTCTCTTGATTATCCACTCCTATTTCAGAGAGGTTATTCATTTTGATGGATGTCAAACGCACCACGGGCTCAGGTATCCTCCTCTTTTTTTCGTTATAGTGAGGAAAAGTCACAATTCCACCTCGTCCACCCACGCTCATTTCTCCCCGAGGGCCTTTATACAATGATTGGAAATCTTCCAAATTTATCCAAGAATCAGCACAAGACATCATATTAAAGATATGTGTTCCGGGATGATAGACCATCACCCGCTGTGATGTAAGAATCCAAAGATTCCCATTGTCATCCGACTTTATATCCAAAACAGCATCCCCTGTCAATCCACAATCTTTTGTCCGGGAAATAAAATCATTCGTATCCGGAGAATAACTATACACGTTACCCTGTTTAGTACCCACCCAAAGATTGTTGTCCGGAGCGACAGTCAATACCGAATAATTTTCTCCAGTATCCTTTATTTGCAACCGGCTTTCTCCGGAAATTCTCCACAACCCTCTACTTTCAGTTGCAAAATAAACAACTCCTTCATTAGACGAAACGATAGCATTTATAAAACTAACATCATCACAAACTGTAGTCAATCGGTCTTCCTCCAAGCTATACCGAAATAAATGGTAAGTAGTCCCTATCCAAAGATTTCCATGGTGGTCATCATGCAAAGCACGGATACGCTCACCTTGTTTAATGGGTATGGCACATACGATGGATTCAAAAAGCCGGTTCTCCTTATACCGAATTAAAATTACCGAATGATCCCTTACCATATAGAGTCCCTCTCTGTCCGATGGCCTCTCAAAGAAAAAAGAGGCTACCCTGTCATTCTCAACAACAGATATACGATCTCTCTGGGGATCATAAGCATATAGTCCCAATTTCTTTTGCCTGATCCAATAATAATTTTTCTCTTGAGAAAACTGCATAGGAGACGCGATTACCCCAAATTTTGCTTTACCCCTTCCATAGACAAAGGAAGCACTTCATTAGGAAGAAAAGAAATAATGAAAGAAGAAGGATAATAACCTGTCACCCATAAGTTTCCGGATTGATCGGAAAGAATCTTTGTGAGGATTTTCCTGTCAGCTGATAATAAACGAGAGAGATCTACCTTATCCAAAGATGCATCGTCCGTTATTTTATAGGCATATAAGTTATCTGCCGCAGTCACCCACAAATATCCCTTAACAGAATCTTGTATGATATGATGAAGCTTTCGGGTATCGGAGTTAGAAGACGCATTATCCACTGTTTGCAATCCAAACATTTTGTCTGTATCCTGTGCCTTGGGATCAAAACGTACAATACCTTTTCCCCAAGTAGTAACCCAATAATACGGGTGTTATGATCTTCCGTCATGCTTGTGGGATACTCTTCATAGGGCCAAGGATATGAAATAAAAGAGTCCTTTACCTTATCATAGCAAAAAAGCCCACCTTTTGCTTGAGTTACCCAAACTTTCTTTTTCTTATCCTCATAAATAGAATTGACGGTATTCTCCTGTCCTTTCCATGTAAGAATGTATTTTCCAGTTCTTTCCCCTAACGCATTGTATCGAAACAAGTGCCTGTTAGTCGAAATCCAAATCATACCATCAGACGTCGCTGTCATTGTAGTTATAGTCCAACTCCTTATCGTTTCATCAGCAAGCGCCCTTATCTCATAATCTGTTTTTGACAAAATATAGACACCACGCTTCGTTCCAAACCATATTTTCCCTTCACTGTCTTCAGTAATACACGTCACACTGTTGTTTTCCAAGACTCCCGGATTCTTGAAATCAGAACGGAATACTTTCACTGTATATCCATCATCACGGCACAAGCCTCCCCCCTCAGTACCATACCACATATATCCTTCCGAATCCTGGAAGATACAAAGCAATTCTTTGGTCGGCAACTGTTCCGAATTAGGAAGATTTCTTATTATCATATCAAATGCTTTGACCGGAACGGCATTTATCCGCACAGTCAATAACAAAATAATGATTGGCAATACTATCCTTCCTATGTTTTTCATATTCTTCACGCAAGTACTCCTGTTAAAAACAAACGAATACAAAGCTAGGAAGAAATTCAAGAATTTGCAACTTGTCGGTTTAATTAAGTAGATTAAGAATGACTTAAAAAAGAAGAATATGGTTATTGAACAGACACTTTTTCCTATTCAACACTCAGTCCTTCAATCGGAAGCTGTACCCGTCCTATTTTCTCAGCACCTGTGACTTCTTTCCAGTCTTTTTTATAATTCTGACTGTGCATCCGACCGAAATGTCAATAGTGCTTTCTCTCTTGGTATTCAGTTTCAAGATGAATCCACTTCAAATGGAGCAACTCCGATTTAATGATATATTCATTCGGCTTTGTTGTGGACTGGCTGAAACCAATAAGGCATACCACCACTACCGAAACGCCATTTGCGACATGACAAAGACTCAGTTCATACAGACAGTTAAGACCAATTGACGTGCTCTAGAAGCCTTCAACATGAAGTTTTCCGGAAAACGAGTATGCCCTAGGTCTATCTAGTCACCAAACACGCCATTACTTATATAGTCTCTTTTATGAATTAATCATTCATATTCAAAGGTATCGAATCGAGCCTCAGCATTACTCTTTTGAGCATAGGATGTCGCATATATTCCGACTCCCGTACCATTAAAGCGGTTGACTTTATTATCCGACACAGCATCTACACTTTGTACCTCTCCCACTTGATAAAGCATATCATTTGACAAACCGGCATAGAATGTTAATGTAGCTCCTTTGGCTACCAAGCGTAATATGACAGATTTTTCCT